>Ga0082212_10003338_pt1 | contig 22841 bp, 19 predicted proteins | sample TergutNt197P3_FD_71548 | JGI IMG/M metagenome (GOLD analysis project Ga0082212, IMG submission 71548) | Neocapritermes taracua P3 segment gut microbial communities from Petit-Saut dam, French Guiana - Nt197 P3 | ecosystem: Host-associated > Arthropoda: Insects > Digestive system > Gut ...
GACCCAATGGTCGAAGAATCGGAGCGTCCGCCCTGTCCGGTGAAATCGAATGTGTTGCTCTGTTGCAATAAAATGGATTTGATACAAAAACGAGCAGGTGGTACACAGAAAAGAGCGGGGGGCATAAGCCCCCCGGTAAGTCCTGACCAACACACCCAAAACCGGGGGGTGTATGCCCCCCGCTCATTGGAGATTCCTGTAAGTGCCTTGACAGGAGAAGGCATCGAAACACTTTTGGAGGCAATCATCCGCCGTCTTGTTCCGGTTCCGCCGAAACCGGGTGAAGCCGTGCTACTGACAACCGTTCAAAAAAATTGACTTGGTATGAAAGTCGGGAGCAGAGTAACACTGACTCGAAGTGCACTCATACTCTCATTCTACGGAGGGAAAAGCAGAGTCTCTGGGCTTCGGTACGTTCGATTCCTTCTTGACGTTTTTCCTAAAATTCGCTACGTTCCCCACATGCGGGCGGCTTCGATGTCATGGCTCGGCGTTCTGTTAATTCTGCTCCTCTGGCAAGCGGACGGTTTACTCTGCGCTCAGGAATTGATGTTCAACGGTGTCGGTCCGGTCAATCATTCGTTAGCAGGTGCCGCCGTGGCACTGCCGAGAGACTCCGCCGGTGCCATCCAATGGAATCCCGCCACGATTTCCTTCCTCGAACAGTCGGAATTTCAACTCGGTATAGGTCGCCATAACGCTCCGTGGTACGGCGACGAATACGTTGCCGGAACCATCGGTGTCGTTGTCGTTGTTGCTCTCTGGCTCTACACGGCAATTGATGACAAGGACGATGCGCAAGAGAAGGAACGCCGCCAAAGACAATACGGCGATGAGTGGATCGTCATCGACAACGGCTGGTTTGCGATTCTCATCCACGATTCATCGCCGGATTATTCGAGACCGCCGTCGGCACACAGGAGAGACTCGGCAACCACTCACGCACCCAAACCACCGAAAATCCGCGTGCCGACATTATCATACGTGTATAACAAAGACCGGCATTGGTCGTTCGGCTTGGCAATTTCGGAGTACGGAGCGAAAAAAATCGGCGCATTGGCAGTAGGAGATATGGTCGGAATCTGCGAATATCGGTTTCAAGGTTACGAATTCATTCCGACGTTGTCTTACCGAGAGAGCAAGCGATTTTCGATGGGGTTTTCACCGATCTTTTCGATTGACGAAACGCCGAATGCTTCCTTGCCCGTGATATTTAGCCGGTACTCCGACGCAACGCAGAACCAACGTAGCCAAGCCGGTGTTGGTTTACAAGCCGGGATGTATTACACGCCGAATCAACGTTTGCGTCTCGGTGCCAGTGTCCGAACGCCGCAGTGGATCAGCAGATACACCTATCGCTGGACAGACCCGATCACCGGCGAACCCGGTACGCAGCATTTGTCGTTCTCGCAGGATTCCTCATTTCGCATCGCTTTGGGAACGTCCTACACCTTCCGTAATGACAAGACGACTCTTGCGACCGACTTTCGTTACGATGATTATTCTCACGCATCGACGTTGTATGACATACCGGCATCGTTCGACCCGGAGGTCAAAAAGCAAGGGATTGCTCGTGCGGTCTATTCGTTGGCAAGTGGAGTCGAATATCGACCGTGGGATATTATTGCTCTTCGGATGGGATACCGTTGGAATCACGCCGTAACTCCTGAAAAATCAGCCATTTACAACACGAGTTTGCCGGTGCAGAGCGGACACTCGATTCATTATGGAGTAACGTTTTTTTTCAACGAGCATTTTGATCTTTCGTTTTCATCGTCGAATTCTTTCGGCGGCGGTTGGGAAACGCTTGCAATGGAAGAGAGTTCGATTCGTTTTCGCCGCAACCCGAATCGTAGCAATTTTTGGGCAGCCGCAAGATTGCGGTTCTGACGACGGCAGCAACACAAACTTATACAACGATATTCGGTTTGCCCTCCACGAAGAGGGACAGAAGGAAATGAACGGACGAGCATTACCGACTTTTTCTCCTGTCATCTGACACTCGACTCTTTTTAGAAATTATCCGTCAACGATGCTTGGTGCAAAATAGCAATCAATTCACTGACGGCAGTGTCCAGGTCGTCGTTGATAATCCGATGCTCAAATTCACCGGCATGCTGGAGTTCATCAATTGCCGTCGTCAAGCGGCGTTGCATGGCTTCTTCCGATTCGGTACCACGCCCCCGAAGCCGCTCCCGTAGCACATCGATATTTTTCGGCTCGATGAAAAATGTGAGCGCATCTGGAAATTGCGACTTGACCTGTCTGGCTCCCTTTACGTCAATTTCCAGAACAACCCATTGATTGGCAGCGAGTCCGTCTTCGACTGTTTTTCGTAATGTACCGTACCATGTTCCTGCACCGAACACTTCAAAACATTCCAGAAATTCACCGGCAAGCCGCTTGGTCTCGAATTTGGCAGGACTCAGAAAATGATAATCCTTGCCATCGACCTCACCGGGTCGCGGTTTACGTGTCGTTGCCGAAACGCTCCACACCAGCGGCAGACCGCTCTCCACAAAAACCCGGTGTAATACCGTTTGCTTGCCGACCCCAGAGGGACCCGATACGACCAACAGATGCGCCTTACAATCCATACGAAAAATTATACCAAATCAATCCGAGGAGGGACAGTACCTAATTTCGTTCCAACATCATCGGTTCTGTTTTGGGAACAGGCAACGATGAAGAGGGTTTGGAAGATGTTCCCGTCGTTGCGTTCACAAATCGAATTGCCAGTAAACGTTGCTCCGGTACAGAAGCCTTGCGAGAGAAAAAAACCTTGCCTGCTCCCGCCGAATCCAATGTTGTCGTTCCCATCATGAGCCACTGGCCCGGTAAAAGACGTTGCGATACAGTGAGCGATTCGAACGTATGCCGGGGACGACCGGTTTCTGGAACAATGATGCTTGCCTGCACCCGCAACCGCTGTTCGAGATGTCCATGTTCTAGTTCCGGGACAATCTGAATTTGTGCCGAACCGTCCTTATTGCCTGTCGCACTGACACAGAGTAATCCCAGTACCCCTCGGTACGTTTGCCCGCTCATCATTCCCTCTTCTTCCCAAAACAGGGGGAATTCCGGTAATCGGGCATGGTCGTCGAAAATTTTGACCACAGACCGCATTCCCGGCAACAAAGTGAGTAAATTTCGGGCAATCACTGGTTCCATCGCCGCATCAGCAACGAAAACTTCCTGTTCTCTCCAAGGGTTGTCTACTTTGGTATCGGCAGAGACTTTGAGCAACTGCGCTAATGCCGGAGAGAGCATACTTCCAAGAATTCCCACTCGGAATCCCTGTGCGAGCAGTTCCCTGCGAAGTTGCGGCGGCAACGATTGTTCATCGACTTCCCGCCATAATTGTTGCATTAACTCATTTTGATACGGGGCAACAGGGATATTGAATATCTCGACGGTAACAGAGTTCATATTTTGTTGGACATCTGTTTTGCCCGTTCGTTCAGCACCTGCCAAAGGTGGCTTGCCTATCGAATTACAAGAGACTTGTGCGCAGATTCCAGCCAGGACCAGCAAAAATATCTTCGCTCTTACACTTCTGACCATGATAGAAAAACCGCACTAAAGAACGTGGGGACGGTAACAATTTTCTGGATTCTCGTCAACGTAGTTTTTAGGACATTTTACATGTGTGTCAAATGTATGCGGTGAGCCCACCGGTTTTGAACCTCCGCGCAGTACGGTGTACGTCATCACTCCCTATTTTCTAGCGATTTCCGCTTGGGCTATTCACGAGATGTGCAAGATTGTTTTTTCCTTTAATTTGGGCAATACGGGAACAATAGGCAAATCCGAGCATTCGTCGCTTTTTACGGGGAAAGGGTCAAAATTTGCTTTGCTCCTGCTGTGGCATCGCAGGAAAATTCCTATCTTGCACACGTCGTGTTGGGCTATTGACACCTGCCCGGTATAATGGATAATGTAGCGAAAATGGGCGCAAATTGGTTTCGCTTTCCGTATCTGATAAGTTCTCGCCCCTAACTTTTGCCTTATTCAATGAAACACATCAATCGACTACTGTTCTCCTTGTTCGCCTTTGCCATGACCGGCACGGCGGCATTCGCCAGCGAAATCAACCTCAAAGTTCCCGCCATGGGCGAAGGCACCTTTCCGTACCTGCTCGGTATCAACGGATTTTGGATACTCGTTCTCGGACTCCTCTTCACCTGCGTGACGCTCGGCATTAGCCTCTATCTTTTCGGACAAGTCAAAAAGTTGGAAGTCCATAAAAAAATGGCGGCAGTGGCAGACATCATCTACGCAACTTGCAGTACCTACCTCAAAAGACAAATTAGGTTTCTGGGGATTCTGTTCGTTTTTATTATCGTAGCGTTCAGCGTTTACATTTTTGCCGCTTACAAAGGGGGAGACTTACAAGGTAATCCGTTCGTACTCGGAGCGCAAGTCCTTTTCTTTGCCCTCGTCGGTATGGCAGGTTCCGCTATCGTCGCCTGGTACGGTATCCGATTGAACACCTACGCCAATGCCCGAACAGCATTTGCCTCCCTCAAAGCAAAACCCTGGGATGTCGTCAACATTCCGCTTCAAGCGGGCATGTCCGTCGGACTCTTCCTCATTTCGCTGGAATTGATTGTCATGATTATCATCCTTTTGATGGCAAGCATCAAATTTGCTGATGGGAGTAATTTTCCGGTCGGTATTTGCTTCCTCGGTTTTGCAATCGGCGAATCGCTCGGTGCGTCGGCACTCCGAATTGCTGGCGGTATTTTCACGAAAATTGCGGACATCGGTTCCGACCTGATGAAAATCGTCTTCAAAGTTGGCGAAGACGATCCGCGTAACCCCGGCGTGATTGCCGACTGCACCGGCGACAATGCCGGCGACAGCGTTGGTCCCACCGCCGATGGTTTTGAAACCTACGGCGTAACCGGCGTTGCCTTGATTACCTTCATCGTCTTGGCAGTTCCTGATGTTGCATTGCAGGCGCAGTTAATCGTCTGGATATTCTTCATGCGGGTCTTGATGGGGTGCCTTTCCGGTGCGGCTTACTTTATCAACCAGAAGTTCGCTATTAAGTCTTACGAAGGCAAAACGAATGTTGGCGCAGAACAGTTTGAGCATACGCTTACCCGGCTGATTCAGTGGTCAGCAGGACTCTGTATTCTTGTGTCGTTCGTATTCAGTGCCTTAATGCTGGGGCATTTGGAAAATTACGCATGGGGCAAGTTGGCAGGAATTATCACCTGCGGCACGCTTGCTGCCGTGTTGATTCCCGAATTCACAAAGATTTTCACGAGTTCCTCATCGAAACACGTTCAGGAAGTCGTTACCGCCTCCCGCGAAGGAGGAGCATCGCTGAACATTCTCTCCGGTATTACGGCTGGTAATTTCAGTGCCTTCTGGACAGGCGGATTGATTGCCGCTTTGATGGCTGCCGCCTATTCTATGACCGGCGGACTCGAAGCATATCTCGGTGCTCACGCTCCGATTTTTGCCTTCGGTTTGGTCGCCTTCGGTTTTCTTGGAATGGGACCCGTTACGATTGCCGTCGATAGTTACGGACCGGTTACGGACAATGCCCAGTCGATCTTCGAGTTGTCGCAAATTGAAGCGCAGCCGGGCATTAAAGAAGAAATTAACAAAGACTTCGGTTTTACGCCCGACTTCGAGATGGGCAAGCACTACCTTGAAGCGAATGATGGTGCCGGGAACACGTTCAAAGCGACGGCAAAGCCGGTACTCATTGGAACCGCTGTTGCCGGAGCAACGACGATGATTTTTGCGATCATTTTGATCCTCGAACATTTGGGCGTGTTGAGTCTTAGTCTGACCGAAGCACCGGTCATTCTCGGTTTGATTTGCGGTGGAGCGGTCATCTACTGGTTCAGTGGAGCGGCAACGCAGGCTGTTACCACCGGTGCTTATGAGGCAGTCGAATTCATCAAGCGGACATTTGATATGAACAAGACGGAAGCGGATATCAACGATGCCAAAAAGGTCGTGGAAATCTGCACCCAGTATGCTCAAATAGGAATGTTGAACATCTTCGTTGCATTGTTCTGCTTGACGTTGGCGTTTGCCTTTGTCGATCCGAACTTTTTCGTGGCATATCTCGTTTCGATAGCGATTTTCGGTTTGTTCCAAGCGATTTACATGGCAAATGCCGGCGGTTCGTGGGACAACGCCAAGAAAGTCGTTGAGGTTGATTTGAAGGAAAAAGGTACGGAACTCCATGCCGCATCGGTCATTGGCGACACGGTCGGCGACCCGTTCAAAGATACGTCGTCGGTATCGCTCAACCCGATTATCAAGTTTTCGACGCTTTTCGGACTTCTCGCTACGGAAATTGCGATTGCAATGAAGTACGTCGAGGTGCCGAAGTTGGGCGAAGATGGAAAAGAGATATTGGATGAGGCAGGGAAAGCGATTATGACTGTCGAAGCGGGCACTTTTGCTAGTTACACACCGATTATTGCGGTTGCCTTTTTAGCAATCGGTTTGTACTTCGTATGGCGTTCGTTCTACAAGACACGGATTCCAGTGAAGGGATAATTGAGCCGGTATTCTGTAGCAGAATGCTTTATCGATGAGAACGTCTATTGCATGCATCAGTGAACCGAAATAAAATACCGATATGCACATTGCAATCATCATGGACGGCAACGGACGCTGGGCGAATCGACAGGGATTACCTCGTCAAGAGGGACACCAAGCCGGAGCGGTACGAGTTCGAGAAATTGCCGAAGAATGTGTCAGGCGAAAAATCGAACAACTAACGCTCTACTGTTTTTCCAGCGAGAATTGGAAACGTCCCCAGCCGGAACTTGACCTTTTGATGAATCTTTTTCGGGAATACCTGAAAAAGGAACGGGAAAACCTCGTTAAGAACGACATTCGTTTTTCTGTGATCGGGCGACGCACTGGTATTGCCGACGATATTCTTGTCGAAATGGATGAGTCGATGATGCTCACAAAACACAATAAGGGATTACATCTCTGTTTGGCAGTGAACTATGGTTCGCACGGCGAAATTGTCGATGCAGTCAAAAAAATTGTCGAGGAAAAAATACCGAGCGGTCAGATTGACGAGCAGTGCATTGCGGATCGTCTTTACACGGCAGGGATGAGCGATCCCGATCTGTTAATCCGAACGGCGGGGGAACTGCGATTAAGTAATTATCTTTTGTGGCAGTTGAGTTACGCCGAAATTTGGGTCACGGACAAATGTTGGCCCGACTTCGACGTTGTTCATTTCGATCAGGCGTTAAAAGATTTTGAACAACGGAATCGCAAATTCGGCGGATTGTAAACAGTACAGATTATACGGTTTGTACGGATTGCAAGACGGTGTAACGGGTTTTCGGTAAATGTTTTTCTAACGATTGATGAACCCATCTCAAAAACAGCGGATAAGTCGATGATTGCTCTTGACTATTTTCGCCAAAATCAGGACAATTCCATTATGGGAAGCATCTTTTGTGTCGCCAATCAGAAGGGAGGAGTTGGAAAAACGACGACCGCCGTGTCGCTTGCAGACGCTTTCGCAAAATCGTCCGCACCGACGCTCCTCATCGACTTTGATCCGCAATGTAATGCAACGATTGCTCTCGGACTTGACCCGCTCGAATCCTCCCCTTTCATTTCGACAACCGAAGTTCTCGTTCCTCTTGCTGAAGTGATTGCACGGGCACAGACACCGAATCTTGATGTCCTTCCGGGGAGCCGAAACATTGCCGACGTAGAGGTACTTCTCCGCACCGACCCAGACGAGGGGATGCGAATACATGAACAAATCCAGCAAGCGATTGAGCGATACGAGTTTGTCCTCTTCGATTGTCCGCCGTCGCTGGGACACTTAACACAACTTGCCCTTTTCTCTTCGACGGAGATTCTTGTTCCGATTCAATGCGAATTTTTTGCGATGGAGGGATTGGTACAACAGATGATAACGGTCATCAAAAAAATAATGGAGCAGAAGCCGGGACAGTTGGAATTCGGCGGTATTTTGCTGACGATGTACGATACTTCATTGGAATTAACTCACGAAGTTGAGCGGCAAGTGCGGGATTTCTTCGGTGAAATCGTTTTCCATACAGTCATTCCGCGTGATGTGGCAATCAGTGAAGCAACGAGTCACGGAATGTCGGTTATCGACTATGCTCCCCGTTCCCGAGCAGCAAGAGCGTATATGGAACTCTGTATGGAAATTTTAGCGCACCGCCGAAATACCGGCGAAAAAGCGTCGGCGGAATGATTCGGATCGGAGAGACCGTTTTCGTTTAGCGCACTCCTGAATTCGGATTATGGTAATAAAATGCACCTTGTCGGGCTGCCGCCGAACGAGTTGCATCCGTTTTCCCGCAAGTAGGACAGTTGCCGTGAGTGTTGGAAAAGGGTGTCGATGTCCGAGCCGAACTGCCTCCAGAACATGTCGGGCAATAAAATGACGATACAATTTTTCGTCCGCCACATGATGCGCAAAAATAGGTATCGTTTCCTGGTCCCCTAACGCCATTGACATTGGTCGGAACAGTATTCGTTGTTTTAGATGGGACAAATGTGTTACGATTACTGACATTCGATCCGTAAGACGATCCTGCAATAGATGAAAGTGCCATGATAGACTCTCCGCTTGTTCAAAAATAAAGAGTCCATTCCAGTAACAACATTCCGTTACTGCTAGTATCGAAAAAGTGAGTAACAACAATCACTGAAACTGCTCCATTTCTGATTACACCGATTGTGTCGGAAATTACCGCATAAAATTCCTCTCGAAACCGTTGACAACCCTCCAAAAAATGCTACAATGGAAGAGTTGACACTTTTTGCATTTTTGTCAAACGCCGTTTTTTACAGCACAAGGAAAGGATTTCACTATGCGTCGCGTGGCTATTACAGGAATGGGTATCGTCAGTCCCATCGGCATCGGAATTCAAACTTTTTGGCAGTCCATCAAGGATGGTGTCTGTGGAATTGGTCCCATCACCCGATTCGATGCCTCTACGCTCGCCTGCCGAGTTGCCGGAGAAGTCAAAAATTATAAAGCGACCGATTACCTCGAACATCGTGTTGTGCAACGCACCGCCGTCTTCTCTCAGTTCGCCATGATTGCCAGTCAGGAAGCCTGGAAAGATGCAAAACTCGACCAATTCACTTTCGACGATCCGAGTCGATGCGGTGTACTGTTCGACAATGGAATCGGCGGTTTGGAAATCGACGACGAAGCACACCAAAAACTTTTTGGGAAGGGCAATTCCCGAATACCCGCAATGACCATCCCGAAAATGATCGCCAACGAAGCGGCAGGGAATGTATCGATGCTCCTCGGCATCAAAGGTTCGGCACACGTCATCGTAACGGCTTGCGCTTCGGGTACCGATGCCATCGGTTTTGCACTAGACCGAATCCGCTCTGGACGTGCCGATGTGATGCTGACCGGCGGAACAGAAAGCACGATTACGGAATTCGGAATCGGCGGATTCTGCCAACTGAAAGCGTTGAGTACCGACTTCAATGATGAACCGCAACGAGCAAGCCGACCGTTCGACAAAGACCGGGATGGTTTTGTGATGGGGGAGGGTGCCGGTATTCTTGTGCTGGAAGAGTGGGAACACGCAAAGCGGCGTGGAGCAACGATTTACGCCGAACTGGCAGGTTTCGGTGCTTCTGCCGACGCATTCCATCTGACGGCACCGAGTCCCGACGGCGACGGAGCAACGAGAGCGATTCGGCTTGCTCTGCAAGATGCAGGATTGCAACCGGAAGATGTCGATTACGTCAACGCACACGGGACTTCCACGCCGATCAATGATCCGATTGAGACGAAAGCGATTAAGTTGTCGTTCGGCGAACACGCCTACAAATTGGCGGTCAGTTCGACGAAGAGTATGACGGGACATGCCCTCGGAGCAGCGGGAGGCATTGAAACGATCATCACGGCACTGACGGTTCGGGAGGGATTCTTTCCGGCGACGTTGAATTTGGACGAAGCCGACCCGGAGTGCGATTTGGATTATGTTCCGCACAAAGGACGGTCGGGCAACATCGAGGCGGCAATTTCCTTATCGCTCGGTTTTGGCGGACACAACAGCGTGATTGCCGTCAAAAAGGCGTAATGAGCCGAGTGTGCCATGCCAATAATTGTCAGTTTGCATCCGCTTCCGAAGGACGGATCGACTCAAAATAACGCCGAATCATCTGCCGCTGACCGAGCGGAATCGGTTCCGTTTCCAGTACCGCCTCGGACATCTTGCGGTACTCCTGAAACGCATCACGAAATTCGCGTCCCGAAAGTTCCTGCTGGGCTTCCGATGATTTCAACTCTTCATATTCCGAATCACCGGACGTTCCCATCATGCCGGTAATGTCCTTGCGCTGCCGCGTGCTATCGAGATTTGTTTCTTCGCCCGTTGTCGGATTTCCGGCAGTGCCGGTTCCCCAACTCTTGCTTGCTTGATCGGATTTGTTCGTACCATCGCCGCCGTTTTTTTGACACTGTCCGCCGTTGCATTCGGATTTGCAGAGTCCGAGCAGGGCGAGTTTGCATTCCAGTCCTTCACAGATTCCCTTTCGGAGCGACTGTTTTCGGCATTCCCCAGCCAGTTCGCAGGCACCGTCTTTGCATTGCGACGGGTCGCTTTGTTCCAGTGCTTCCGCAATTTTCAACGTCGCTTGCGAAAGCGAATTTTGACTGCGCCGATTCATTCCTGCCGCCGCCTTTCGCAGTTGTTCGGAAACCGCTCGGCGTTCCTGCTTCGACATTTCGTCCGTATTGAGTTTTTCCAATTCGTCCGCCGCTTTGGAATACTGACCCTCCTTGATTGCCTGACCGGCAGTGCGTGTTGCCTCGGCGGCACTCAACGCTTCGGCGAGTTCCTTCATCGACACATCGACCGATTCGAGTTGGAACGCCGTGATGGTAGAACGAATTGCCGCCTCCATTTCCGAAAGCGTTCCCAGCGATTCTTTGCGGTCGTTTGCCGACTCATCCAGTTGGTTAAGCAATTCCTGCAATTTATCGGCAAGTATTTTGATTTCCTTTTCTTCGGGATTGTTTTCCGCAAGTTCGTCTACCTTTTCGATAAGGTCTTCCCGAAGTGTTTCAACAGCGGAGACGACTTCCTGCAGGCGTTCCATTGCGGCGAAGGCTTGGTGTCTGTCTAAAAACGGCGATGCAACGGCAATCGCAAACGCAAGCAGTGTGATGCCCAATGACCACGAAACATTTTGCGGCAATCGGTAAGGTTGTACGGCTTTCGGATCAACCTGCTCTGCGTGTCGACGGGCATCTTCCAGTTGCAGTCTTTCCATTGCCGTCGACTCTCTGTTCGTTGACGATAAAAAGGTCAATGCCGTCAACAAGCGGTCTTTGAACCGATAATGCCGGTCAATGCGTCTTGCCGATTCGTGCGAAGGGAGCGGCAAAAGCAGTCCGATGCCGGCACCGAGAAGTGTACCCGCAAGCGCAGGCAAGGCGAACAACACCAACGGAGTCCAGCTGCCCAGTCCGCCGAACATGTGTACGATGAGAAATGGCAAAGCGATGAGAGAACCGAAAAGTAGCCCCCAAGAGGTTCCTTCGATGACTCGTTGTGCTTGATGCCGTTGCTTGACGACCGCAAGTGTTTTCCAGATGGTTTCGAAAATTGACTCGTGTTTCATGTTTTTCTCCAAAAACTACCGTCGCAACATATTGTACCAGATTTTTATCGCCAAGTCAATGGTTTTTCACAAGTGTTACAAGAATTGCACGGTCAATTTTCCGTTTGTTTTCAACACGAACCATACGAAAAAATGAAATACATGAACAAAACTTTTTCGTGCTTTTCGTCTTTTCGTGTGGCTTATGTTTTTATTGTAAATCGTAGTATCCGTTTCACTCTCCCACCCTCAACTGTTCCCCTTTCTCTTCCACGACACGCCGCAGCCACGCATCGGGATAAGGATCACCCTCCTTCGGATACTTCCCCTCGTCACTGCGAATGTAACCATCGTTATACTTCGTGAAAATCTTGGTAGCAAGTTGTTTCCACTGAACAAAAACGAGGTCCCCTTGTGCCATGCTATAATTCGTCAAGTGCTGCTGCAATGAATATAATGGTGTTGCCCCTTCTTCTTTTAGTTTCTCGCGTTCAATGATTTGAAGTGCCATGATTCTTTCAAATCGCTCTGTATATGTAAAAAGTTCCGATTCCTTTTTCTGTTGAAATTCCTTGATTTCCGGGGCAATCCGGGAATACTTCAAGTTGGCATAGTTCGCCAAAAGGTTCGTTACCCACCAAGCACTGTCCCAGGAAAATTCCTTGATCGAACCGGTCGCATACGGCTTCGGCACCTCCGTTATGCAACAATACAACGGAAAATAGCAACTCAAATAGGTGTCGTCCACGCCGTACCAGCACACGCCGCCGACAGGGTCGGGCAATTCCGCACGGGACTGCGTAACCACCGCAAAGCCGGTCTGCTGCGTCGCAATCGGTCGCTCCCACGCATACTCGTTCTCGTCTTCGTCGGGGGACTGAAGTCCCCCGCTCTTTAGTTTCCAATAGAGCGGTCGCCAACGCAGCGGCAAGCCGTATTCACCCGCATCAATTCCTTGCGTCATGTCGAAGTCCGTTCCTTCGTAGTGATCCCGCTTCAACGCAAAGACATCGGCGACCGACAGTTTTTTGTCCGGCTTGATCGACCACGGATACGGCTCCGTGTCCGGCTTGCCCCGATGGTAATCCGGCGAGAAATTCTGCGACGGCGCGGCACGACGCAACACGCTCCAAACCCGGGTGGCACAGACCCGCTTCGACTTTGCCGTGATTTCGTCGTAAGTGTCGGCAAAGCGAAACGGCTTGCCGGCATCGTACCAACCTTTGGCAATGGCAAAACTCTTGATATTGGCGGAATAGAAACATTCATCCCGATTGGGCACGTCGGGGATTTCCCGGATTCTCGCTTGATTGGCATGCACGGAAATTTCGCCGTCGGGGACTTTTTTGGCAACCCAAATCGCTCCGCCCTTATTCCCGTCACCCCCGCGAAGGCGGGGGGCTAGAGAGTTGATGTTCACGTCGCCAGTTGGGGAATGAACATTTTCCGTCTGGATTCCTGCCTTCGCAGGAATGACGGTTGAACCAGTACCGACAATTTCAAAAACCCACGCTTCATTTTTATCGGCAATCGAAATCGACTCGCCGCCGTCATTGTAGCCATATTCCTCGACGAGAGCGACCATCACATCAATCGCTTCCCTTGCGGTCTTGGCACGTTGCAGAGCGAACGTGATGAGCATCGGATAGTTAATGAGTCCCTGCGGATTTTCCAATTCGGAGCGTCCGCCGAAGGTCGTTTCAGTAATCGCAAGTTGGAATTCGTTGATCAGTCCTTGCTGCGTCCAAAATTCGCCGGGCATGTTGGAGTCCGCATCCCACTCGACACCGATGACGTGATACGTTTTGGCAGGTTGCTTGATTTTACCGGCGGGTCGCTTTTCGGTGGCAGGAACGTCGATGAAAGTGCCATCGGGATGCTCTGCGGCGGGAAAGATTTTAAGTCGCGGACAGAATCCGGCGGAGTCGGCGGTGTAGGTAATCATGACCGATCCATCGGCAGACGCACCTTTGGTAACGAGCACGCTGGTGCAAGCCGAGACGGTTTGAGCGGTGAAGACAAGGGACAGAAACAGAATGATATTGCGATAAATCATGGGGGGATTCCTGTGGTGAGAGCAACGATTACGGCAAGTCTAGCATGTCGGACGGAGGGAGTCAATGTCGTCTTTGATACGGTTTATTTTCCTCCCAGTCCGTTGCTCTTTGAAAATTTTGAACCGATTACCTGCCGCCCGTGAAACTACGTCGTGTAATCCGAATTGAGCCGCACGTACTCCGTCGTGAGGTCAGTTGTCCAAAAACGAATTGCCGCATTGCCTTCCTTGAACGTCAATAAAAAATGTGTGTCACGGTTGTTCCGAATCGAATCGGAAACGACGGTTTTGTCAAACGGTTGCGGTTCGCCATCACGGAACAACTCGAAACCGTTGAGTTGCAGCGATACTCCTTTCGTGTCAAACGATACCCCGGCATTTCCCGTGGCGGAAACGATGCGCCCCCAATTCGGGTCGGCACCGCAAATTGCCGTCTTGACCAAAACGTCTTCCGCAACCTGCCGGGCAATTTTTTTCACATCATCCTTCGTTTTGCAGCCCTGCACGTCAATCGTGATGAGATGCGAAACTCCTTCGCCGTCCGCCGGCATTTGGATTGCCAAGTCGATGCAAATTTCTCGAAGCGCATCTGCGAACAATAACAAATCCTTTTCTGCCGTCTGCCGTCTGCCGTCTGCCGTCTTGATTGCCGCTCCGTTGGCGTAGAGCAACACGGTGTCCGAGGGGCTGGTGTGTCCATCAATCGAAATGCAGTTGAACGACTCTTCGACCGACTCGCTCAAAAGTTTCTGCGCAACCGCCGGTTCGAGAGCGGCATCGGTCATAATCATGGCAAGCATCGTCCGCATATTCGGTGCAATCATTGCCGCTCCCTTGCAGAAACCGGCAAGCGTTACGACGGTGCCGTCTTGAAACGTGATCTGTCGCGATGCCGTCTTTTCAACGGTGTCGGTCGTCATAATTCCTTGTGCAGCACGGTGAAATGATGATTCATCGCTTGCCAACTGCTTTGCGGCTTCGGCAATACCGGCTCGGACTTTGTCCATCGGCAACATCACACCGATGACTCCGGTGGACATGACGAGAGCCTTATCGGATTCGGCACCAGCGTAATGGGCGGCGAGTTCCGTCATTTCGAGGGCATCACGGACACCTTGTTCTCCGGTGCAATCGTTGGCGATTCGGGAATTGGCGACCATCGCTTTGAAGCCGGTGCCGGGCGTTCGGGAACGATCCACTTCGACGGCGGCTCCGCAAACGAGGTTTTGCGTATAGACGGCAGCGACTGTTGCCGGTGTATCGGAAACGACCAACGTGAGGTCAAGGAGATTCGGATCGGACTTCAATCCGCAGTGAACTCCTGCGAACCGATAGCCTTGGGGAAGGAATAATTTTTTCATGGGCATGTCATCAATGGGGCGCAATATCGACAGTTTCATTTTTCGCGTCTGGGAATCATTCGATAATCTTGCTAATCGGATATTCGACGATTCCACACGCACCGGACGCTTTGAGTTGCGGAATCAATTTTCGCACCGCCGATTCCTCAATGATCGTCGAAACGGCAAACCATTTGTCGTCGGACAGCCCCGAAATCGTCGGATTTTGCAATGCCGGTAGAATTGCCGTTACCTCGTTGAGTTTCGCCTTTGGTACGTTCATCATCAACCCGACTTTTCCTTCCGCCGCCATCGTTGCACGAAGCATCAGCACAATGTCGTCAATTTTTCGCCGCTTCCAGTCATCTTTGTAGGCATCGTGATTGGCAATGAACCGCGTCGTGCTTTGTAGCACTTCGGCAACGATACGCAATTTGTTCGCTTTGAGCGAACTGCCGGTTTCCGTTACTTCGACAATCGCATCGGCAAGTTTCGGCGGCTTGACTTCGGTTGCTCCCCAACTGAATTCGACATTCGCCGTAACTCCGTGCTTGGCAAGGAATTGCGTCGTCAGTCCGACTCCTTCGGTGGCAATGCGTTTGCCTTGCAAGTCTTGCACAGTCTTGATCGGCGAGTCTTCGGGAACGCAGAGCACCCAGCGGACGGGACGGCGGGAAACTTTGGAAAACCGCAACTCGGCAATTTCATTGACATCGGAATTCGTTTCGACGATCCAATCGTGCCCGGTCAGTCCTGCGTCGAGTGCGCCGTTGGCGACGTATCGTGCCATTTCTTGGGCGCGGATCAGGAGACATTCGATTTCCTCGTCGTCGATGACGGGAACGTAACTTCTCGGCTGAACGGAAATGTTGTATCCGCTCTTCCGAAAGAGTTCAAATGTTGCTTCTTGCAGACTACCGGCAGGAATTCCAAGTTTTAAGACCATTATTTTGTCGAGATTTACTTTTTGTGAAAGAAATTATACCCCATTTAGCGATTTTGGTGAGGGGTTAACAGAGTCGCATCGTGAGCAATGGCACCGACTAAAACGCCCTGATTGCCAATACAATAATCGCAACGATTTCTCCGCAAACAATGGTATGCCATCAAAAGCGGCAACACGAGGCGAAGAGGATTGACCCAAAATCGTCCCGTCAATTCGTCAAAACGAATCCCAACTGGCAGACCATCCAGCACTATCGAACGCCTCGTTGCCTGCAATGCCGTTTGTGGGCTAAAACCGCATTGTCCGATTTTTTGCCTTCCAAGTAAGGGGCTATCAATTTCTGCTCTTCTTTGCCGAAAACGATAGATTTTTTACCTGTTTTTCTGGCAGTTTTGTGGTCTTTCAGGACATAAACCCACCCGTCAGGGTCGCTTTTGTCGATGTCCCCCACCGTCATTTTGCAAAGTTCTGATGGTCGCACGCCGGTCATTGTTTGTACAGATTGTCGTGCGTGTACAACGTTTTGTGAAAAGTTCGTTTTATCATTGATCTGATTCTCCATTTATTCGTTTTCAATCGCCGCTTTCAAGGTTTTGACAAATGCTTTCACCGGTTCGATACAATCGCTCCCATGTTCGGCAATGATCTTCACGACCGCACTGCCTATGATCACGCCGTCCGCTATCTTTGCCATCTCCCGCGTCTGATTCGCATCGGAAATGCCGAAACCAATCGCACACGGAACATCGGTCATCGTTTTCGCTTGGGCAATGACACTCGCAATGTCGGCACTGATTTCGCTTCTCATTCCCGTTACGCCGAGAGAGGAAACACAATACAAAAAACCTTCCGCTTCCTTCGCGATCCTAGCAATTCGTTCGCGCGAAGTCGGTGCAACCATTGAAATAAGGTCAATTCCGCATCGGGCGCAGTCTTCGGATAATTCCCCTTTTTCTTCAAAAGGCATATCCGGCACGATAATGCCGTCAATTCCGGCATCGCGGCATGCCGACAGAAACCGCTCCTTTCCATAGACGTAAATCGGGTTCAGATACGTCATAAAGAGCAGTGGAACAGAACCATCTCGGCGAACTCTTGCGACCATTTCCAGTAGTTTGTCGGTCGTTGTCCCGTTCTCAAGTGCGCGTTTGCTGGCGGCTTGAATAACGGGTCCCTCGGCAATCGGATCGGAAAAGGGAATACCGATTTCGATCAAATCCGCTCCCGATTCGACGAGAGCAGGAATCAGTTTTTCCGTCGTTTCTATATTGGGATCGCCGCCGGTGATAAAAATGACGAGCGACTTTTTGTTCTGAAATGCTTTTGCAATTTTACTCATTAGTGTGTTATTATAGCGTTTTTTGTAAGAAAAAAAAGAACATACTGATTTTTTTGGGGGTGTTTTTGCAGACGAATTGGCGTAAAACATACCCCGTTCGGTCAAAGAAAACAAAACATGCCAACTATGAACCGCTCACAACACATTGTACACGCACGACAATCTGTACGTTTTGTGCGGCATGAACAGCGAGCGGTTGTACAAACAGCAAGACGGCAAGTGTCATGCTTGCGGCACACCGGCTTGTATTCCCCCCAACAATATCGGATAATGGTAGCGGTTCTCAAATCTCCCGTTGCCATGATGTACCGTTTTATTTTTTTTGCCGTTGCGATTACCCTTGGCGTGTCCCTGTACGCACAGGAACTTCCCGACAAGCAACGCAGTTTAGGAGGACGCTACGCACAACTCGAACAGGTCTTGTTGCGGCTTGCAGAAACGTCGGCAAGTGCCGACCCGCGACGAGCAACGTTGCTCAACAAAGTCCTTCTCGAAAGCAGGGATAAACTGATCGTTCAGCGATTCGACACGCTCGTCAATGCACTGGAACGCCGCCAGTTGGCAGATGCCATCAGCGGACAAACCAATATCGAACAAGACTTGCTCGAACTGCTCAAATTGCTCGAAAGTGCAGACCGAAATGAACGCCGGGATGCAGAAAAAGAGCAAATCAAAGAATTTCTGAAAGAGGTTGAAGAACTTCTGCACAGCGAACGGGCGGTACTCAATCAAACCCGTCAACAGGAATCGCAAAATTTGCCGACACTGGAAAAGGAGCAACGTGATGTCCGAATGAAGGGACAATCGCTCCAAGATCGTCTTGCCGAACACGAAGGACAGTCGCCGCAAAATGAAAATAGTGCGGATAACTCTGCGGAATCACAGGAGGGTCAATCGCAGGAGGGTCAATCACAGGAGGGTCAATCGCAGGAGGGTCAATCACAGGAGGGTCAATCACAGGAGGGTCAATCACAGGAGGGTCAATCGCAAGAGGGTCAATCACAGGAGGGTCAATCGCAAGAGGGTCAATCGCAAGAGGGTCAATCGCAAGAGGGTCAATCGCAAGAGGGACAATCACAGGAGGGTCAATCACAGGAGGGACAAAATCAGCAACAGCAAAATCAATCGCAACAGCCGCAAACGCCTACTCAACAGGCATTACAGCGGGCACTCGACCGGATGAGGCAGGCGGAACAGCGACTCCAGCAAGCCGAAAAAGACGGTGCCATCGAAGAGCAAGAAGAGGCGATTGCGGAGTTGCAACGGCTCAAAGAGGAACTCGAAAAAATCTTACGCCAAATTCGGGAAGAGGAATTGATGCAAACACTAGAAAGATTGGAAGAACGGCTCAAACGGATGATCCGCGTGGAACAGGCAATTCGTGCGCAGACCGAACGGCTTATCGAAGAATTAGCAGGAGATGCAATGCCGGATCAGCGGCAAATCAAAATTCGGACAGATCGCTTGGGGATCGATCAGCAATCGGTCGTCGACGATGCGGAGTCAACGCTCTTGATTCTTCGGGAAGATGGAACGGCACAGGCGATGGTCGAGTCGCTCTTGCAAGCCCGATTCGATATGACGGAAGTGAAAAAACGGCTGGACCAAATATCGTTGGATGCGATTACGATTCACATGGAAGATGCGATCATTGATGCGTTGCAAGAGATGTTGGAAGCCGTTCAGGCGGCACTCGAAGAGGCGCGGGAGCGCCAGGAAAACGAGGACAATCAAGAGCAACAAGAAGGGATGGCTGGGGAAGAACCGTTGATTCAACTTTTGGCGGAGCTACGAATGATTCGTTCGATGCAGCGTCGGGTGAATGAGCGCACGACCCGTTACGACGGTGAAATTCAGCGGGTATTGGAGCAACCGGAGCCCAATTTGCGTCCTTTCATGCAGGCGGTCGAGGAACTTGCTCGGCAACAGAATCGAATTTCCCGGATTCTGCATGAACTCCGTGTCGGTAGGATACGGTAGAGGAACGCATATTCTGTAATTGTCAATTTTTTCATGCGTTCAATTTTTGGTTTTTCGGAGTCACGATGTTGAAGAGCGAGATTTTTTCTGTTTATCGTCGTATTTCGCTTGATTCAATTCGAGCAACAACTCTTCTGCAAGATAACCGTCGCTTCGGCAGTGCATATCGGAAATACCACCGATGATTTCTAAATACAAATTCGACTTATAAAACACATCAAATGCTTCTCGGAGAGAAACACTGGCAATTTCGGCGTAAGCCTTGATGACATGGTCGCATTTATGCCCAATAAGTGTACGATTGGCAATCATTTTATCTCCTCCGAGTCGAGCAAATGTAAATACTCGTCAATCAGGGATTGTTTTTTGAAACAATACTGGATATTCGGTTTGTCGTACTGAAGCCGCCCAATCGCCTCTTCCGCCCCAATCAGTTTGTCGAGGAATAATTGAAGTGTGTCAAAGACTTTGTCGTTTGCAACACCACCGATGACCAAATCCCATTCCGTATCGACGGGTTGTCCTAGTCGGCAAGATGAGATGAAATGCAACCATTCCAAATGGTAGGCATCAAATTCGAGAACTTTGACATCCGGTGGCAGTGTGTCGTCGGCATGCGGTAAAAACTCGTAGGCAGACAAAACGGCGGCACCTTGCTCACGAACGAACCGTTTTGCCCAATTCTCTGCCTGCGTTTTCAGAGGCGTGAGATAAAACCCTTTGCCAAAGTCCGTCCGAAGCCGTGAAAATGACAAATCCGGCTTTTTGATAGCCTTGTAAGAACCATGGTAGAGAATCATTTCATGGCACCTCCCAGAACGCCTCGCTGTTGCATCAGTTCTTTTAGTTCACGAACAATATAGTCTTTCCCCTGCGTGTGAAGTGAGTCATAGCAAGGCACAAGATAATCGTCCAAAATACTGCTGTTTTCGGTAAGCATTCGATAAACCTTGTCCCCCGTCGTTCCCAGATCGTCCGCCAATGCTTCGATACAGAATACGGCAAAAAATGACTGTTTCGGGGTCATCGCAGTTTGCGGATTCATCGACCAGAATTTCGGATAACTGCCGACGGATTGTATCGCTTGGTCTTCCATTGGTTGTATTTTACCACAATTTTGAAGATCGAGTGTCTCCGAACGAATTCCTCCGGCGTTGGCGAAACCATCGCCTTCCATTTCCATCGTGACAAGTATCGTCTCCATTTTTCGACCGACATGCTTGAAAATGGCATTGCCCTTTGTGTTCACCGAGCCTTTGCGCGAAATTTTTATTCCCATCCGAAGTAATTTTTTGCATTGTAATAGCAAATATCCTGTACCATTTTGCCGATCATCTCGAAATCGTTCGGCAACAGTCCATCGGTCATTTCCTGTCCGAGAAGATTGCACAAAATCCGGCGAAAATACTCATGCCGAGTGTAAGACAAGAACGACCGACTATCCGTCAGCATGCCGACGAACTGGCTTAACAGTCCGTGATTCGACAAGGCGTTGAGTTGGTCTTCCATCCCTTTTTTCTGATCGAGGAACCACCAGCCGCTACCGAATTGCATTTTACCTGGCGTTTTGCCGTCCTGAAAATTGCCGAGCATTGTGACAATTATGTCGTTCCATGAGGGGTTCAAATTGTACACGATAGTCTTCGGCAATTTCCCTTCGTAGTCGAGGTCTCCGAAGAAAAACGACAAGTTCTGTGCAAAATTCCCATCGGCAATGGAATCGAATCCGGCATCCGCGCCCAGTTTTTCAAACATTCGCTTATTGTTATTGCGAATCGCTCCGATGTGGAGTTGCATCGCCCAATTCTTATCTGCATCCTGTTTGGCGATGTGATAAAGAATGACATGACTGATATGGATGCCGTTACGTCTATGAAGTTGCTCGCCCTCCCTTTGCTTCTGAAAATCCTCAACTGCGCCTGTATCGCTACGATACAGGAAATTCTCAAAACCGTGGTCGGAAAGCCGACTACCGTTCTCATGAAAATAGGCGTGTCGTTTATCCAATGCTTCAAGTAAATGATCCAAAGTTTTTATTTCCATTCCGGCAACCGCACCGAGTTTGCCAAGATAATCGTTATATTCTTGGACTGCAAGTCCGGGAGTTGCTTTATCCGGTCGGAACGTTGGCAGGACTTTAATATCAAACGACTTATCCGCCGCAATTTGCTGATGATACTCCAACGAGTCAATCGGATCGTCCGTCGTACAGACGAGTTCGACGTTCATTTGCCGCATAATGCCGCGAGCTGTAAACTCCGGCGTTTGCAATTTGGCATTACACTCATTCCAGATGCTTTTTGCGGTGTCCGGCGACAGCAGTCGATTCGTGATTCCGAACGGTCGGCGGAGTTCGAGATGCGTCCAATGGTACAACGGATTGCGGAGCGTTTTCGGCACGACTTCCGCCCACGCCTGGAATTTTTCCCAATCGGAGGCATTGCCAGTGATGTATTCTTCGCTCACACCGGCAGCCCGCATCGCCCGCCATTTATAGTGATCGCCGGCAAGCCAAATCTGCGTAATGTTGGAAAAACGCCGGTCTTCCGCAATGTCTTTGGGAGACAGATGGCAGTGATAATCAAGGATCGGCATTGCCTCGGCGTACTCGTGGTAAAGCCGAATGGCGGCTTCGCTTTGAAGGAGAAAGTTTTCGGTAATATATATCATGGTATTTTCATTGCCCATTCGCCGCTGATCATTATACCACAATCTCATGCTCCCTGTAAGATTTGCAAGATTTCTAGTTTTTTAGTTGAGAAATCCAGAAAACCTATTGCCGGCTTGTCTTGCCGACAAATTTTTCAACAACTCCTCCAACAACTCCTCAATCAATCGGTCGATGTCCGTTTCGTTGCTCAGTAATTCAATCATTGACGTAATCGACCGGCTTTCGAGATCGTCGAGAAAATCCGGTGGAACGTCACTCAGTCGGTTATTGACATTCAAGCCGATCCCAAGAATGACGTACTGCGGTGTGGGAGATTCCAACAAGATACCGCAGATTTTCTTGCCGTCCACATAGACATCATTAGGCGGGTGCAATTCTAGTCGATGTTGCGGCAGATATCGTGTCAACACGTTGATAACTGACTGAGCGGCGGCAAGCGAAAAGGTCGGCAGTTGCTCCCGTGAAAGGGATTCCGGCGACAACTCCAAGCCGAGCGACATCAGTATTGCTCCTTCACCGCTCCACCAACGTTTATTTTCACGTCCTCGTCCTGCCGACTGCCGCTTTGCAACGACCAAGCAGGGCAATTTCGGTTTGACCGATTGCTGTAACAATTCTTGTACCCGATCATTCGTCGAAGGAATTTCGTCGTGATATTCCAGTGTTTGGATATTTCTCATTAGGGCTAAACGTTCATTCTCTCGGTGTCCTCCGTCTTTGCAGTTAAGATTTTAGCACAAGACACAAAGATTTCTCTCTTCTCTCTTACTCTGCCCCTCTTGGAAAGCGGCTTCTGTCGTTGCGTTCTTGTCGGTATTGTTCGGGAATCGCATCGCCCGGCTTCCACGAACCCGGACCCGGTTGCCAATCGCTAGACTCCTCCTCTGCCT
>Ga0082212_10003339_pt1 | contig 22840 bp, 23 predicted proteins | sample TergutNt197P3_FD_71548 | JGI IMG/M metagenome (GOLD analysis project Ga0082212, IMG submission 71548) | Neocapritermes taracua P3 segment gut microbial communities from Petit-Saut dam, French Guiana - Nt197 P3 | ecosystem: Host-associated > Arthropoda: Insects > Digestive system > Gut ...
TCTGGGGCTTTTTCCAATTCTCCGATAGCGTATGGCGAAGTAAATGCCTCATATTTACCCGCTTTAATTTCTTCAAACAATTTTACAGTATCGGCGTGCGCATCGCGTTCAGTATCAAAAAAATAGTTAAACATAGTCGTTTCAAGATATATTTTCGGTATGCGAATTGTAATCATCTCCTTATATTGGCGTTTGTTTCTGTCTTATATTTCGCTAATGCCTATTTGTAGTAGAAGTAACCATAAATTCCAAATTAACTAAAAAACACGACCTTTTTTCTCCGCTTCCCGGAAAGCCTTTTCACTTTGACGAATCGGGATATAGATGTCCATTTGTTTCTTACCACCGAAAAATTGCCTGTGGCTTCTCTTATCGTAATGCTCGAAATCCCTGCGGGTTCTGTCGTACTCAAATTCCGATTCGGGTAGCCATTCGGTCATTATATGATTCCACAAATCCTTTACAACCTGCTCCGTGTTTCCATCTTCCTCAATGAGTGGCGACTGGAATATGGCATACAAACCGCTGATTTCTACGCTTGCTGCATCTGGCGGAATGTTTTCTTTGTCGTTTGGGTCAACGATACTTATACCGTATAAAAAATCGAACTCCTCATGGATTCGGTCAACATCGTATATCATGTAAAATTCGCCATGTTTTATGGAATCGGATTTTTTGAAATGTTCACGCAGTTTGTATGGCTTGTTACTTAATTGATTACGGTTTTCTTCCTCAAATATAGATGTGTACTCGAACGCCGGAATGTCGGCGATGCGGCTTATGTTTGGCATCTTTATCCGAATTGCCCACCCTGCCACGGTAAGCGGCGTAATTTCGGTGATATAAGGTGTCATAGGGAGTTCCTTTCGTATATTATATAAATTAGCTACGTTTAATATCATTACAAATAATTACTTAATATCCACGCCTATCTCGGCAAGCTTCGCCTGCAGTCTCTGCGCTTCTTCGGGGTCGCCTATGTGCATAGAATTATAGGCTTCTTCGCTTGATTCAAACGCTTTGTTAAACCCGTTCCATTTTGCCGCGTTTGTGACCATAGGATTTACCCTGCCCGTTTCTTTCTCGCGCTTCGCGATAAACGCGTTCATTCGCTCCGTTAAAAATTTCACGACTTCCGGTTCTTTATCCGCGATATTATTATTTTCTCCCGGGTCGTCGATTAAATTATATAACTCGATTTCCGGCTTGAAATGAAAATCCGGCTCAAGCGCGACTATTAATTTCCATTCCGGAGTTCTCCAGCCGTGCTTTCTCATCCATGTCGCTTCTGTTATATACATCTCAGGCTCTTGCTTAATCGCGCTGCCTTTTATAAGCTCGACTAAATTGCGCCCGTCAAATTTTATTCCCGTATCTATGCCGAGCATGTCGAGAACAGTAGGCGTAACGTCTTTAAGCTGACAGTAATCTGCGAATCTTTTCCCGCTGCAGTCGGGACAGCCTTTAAGCTTGAACGCTAACGGAACGACAAGCGTCGGGTCGTATGTGCCGTGATGGTCGTATAAACAATCGTGGTCGTTTAAAGTTTCGCCGTGGTCGGACGTAAAGACTACGAGCGTTTCTTCTTCTATTCCGAGAGCCGCAAGCTTTTCAAGAATATTCTGTATGCACGTATCCATATAAGCAACAGCCGCGTCATACTGCGCGATAACATATTCAGAATCAGTACAACCCGCAGGAAACCATGATATATGAAAATCCCTGAACGGCTTGAACTCATAGCATTTATTTAAAGATTTATTGTTCGGGTCAAACTCGTCGCCCTGATAAAACATTTTTGAGAACGGGTGAGGCGGAAGATACGGCGCGTGAGGGTCCATGTGCCTCAAAAACAATAAAAACGGCTTGTCTTCTTCTTTATAACTTTTAGCGAGCCTGTCAAGTTCGGGAATCGTCACGTCGTTCAGATTCTCGGCTTTGTGGGCTTTTCCGTCGTCCCTGTCCGCGCCCCAGCCTAAAAAGTTCAGATATTTCTGATAGCCGCGACCGCCGACGTTTCCGTCAAATCCGACGCACGTCGTATTATATCCCAAATCGCCGAGAATTTCAGCAAGCGTTTTTATCCCCGGGGCAATATCTCCCTGATGCCTGAGAGCCACAACGTCCGTGCTGAAAATATCAAATCCCGTCATCATAGAGCTATAACCGGGAGTAGTGGGAATCGACGGCGAAAAGCAGTTGTCGAACACAACTCCGTCAAGCAGATATTTCGTGATATTGGGGGTAGTCTGGCGGCCGTAACCGTAAAGCGACATATGGTCGCGCCTGAGCGAGTCGATACCGAAGAATAAAACGTTTAACTTTTTCTTATTTTGGCAGCATGACATAAAATATTTCTCCTTTTATTAAATATAAAAAATTTTATTTAACCCATTTTCTTTTAACAACGCCGTAAATTACTTTATCATGATATACGCCGTGCAGACAATGACCGTCCTGCAAAATCCCCTCCTGAACATAACCCAGTCTCTCGGGGATTGCGCGGCTTTTCTTGTTTCCGAAAGCGCAGTAAATATATATTCTGTTCAAATCAAGCTCGTCAAACCCGAAATCAGTCAAAGTCTTTACGCAGTCCGTCATGATTCCCCGACCCTGACAGTTTTCAGCGAGCCAGTAACCAATCATCGCGCTGTTGTTATTCCTGTCAATATCATGCAGACCCATATTTCCAATATAATTACCGCCGGAAAAAATCCCAAACGTAAAATCTTTTTTATCGTTAAAGTCTTGTTTCCAGCGTCCGATTGTTTCACGCGTATTATGCGGCGAATACACGCCGTCAACCCACGGCAGCCATTGCCTTAAATATTCCCTGTTCCTGTCGATAACTTCAAATAATTCGTCGGCATTGCCTGAAACTAACGTCCGCAGTTCCAGTTTATCTTTTTCCCTGACTTTTATAATCATTAATTATTTATTCTCCCTTTTTCCCCTCGGCTTCTTTATTCGCTTCGGACAAATAATGCTTAAGCCCTGCCGCGATTAATTCCTCGCAGGACATTCCGTTTCGTTCGGCTACTTTTTCGAGACGCTTTAAAAAATCAGATTTATCAAATTTTCCTTTGATTTTTACTTTATCAATGCTTTTTTTGTTTTTATCGGTTGCCATAATTTTATCTAACCCCTAATTTTTTCAGGCACGCGTTCATATATCCGTAAGATTCAGCCGCGATTATCGACGCTTCGGCAATTTCCAAATCCCTGCCTATAACTTCAAGCACGCAGGGACCGTTATAATTTGCGTCAGCCATAGCTTTTATGTAGCCGAACAAATCAATATCCCCGCGTCCGCACGCTTGGTCTTCGGGGTCTCCCGGAGACGGGCCTAAACCCTTGCAGTCTCTTATATGCACGTGTTTCATCGCGTGTATAACGCTTGAGAGCGCGTCTTTGGGGATTTCGTTTGCCCTGTGGATATGCGACGGGTCCATGTCAAGCCCGAAGTACGGATTTTTTATTGCGTCAATCATTCGAAGCGACGTCGGGGTATTATATACGGCGCAGCCGACGTGAGCCTTGCACGCGAGCGTAACTTTATATTCAGCCGCCATTTCCGCGAGTTTATTTATAGATTCAAAACTCTGCTTGAGCGTTTCCTTGTCGTCCATTTTGCCGCCCGGACCGATACACAATACGGGTATGCCGATTTCAGCCGCGCCCTCGAACGCTATTTTTAATCTTTCGGGGTCTTGCGTAGCGATTTCAGACGATAAAAACTCAAGCCCGTTGTCCGAAACTATAGCTTTCAAATCATTTTTGTCGTTTTTCCAAGTATCAGTGTTAAAATGGTCGATTCCCATGCCTTTGAGAGCAGAAATTCCAACGCCGTCATAACCTGATTTCTTGATATATTTAGCCGCAGTGGCAAAGTCAGCGGTCTTGAATAAGACTGTGTTTACGCCGAGTTTAATCATGTGTATTTCCTCCTGATATCTTATTTATTTAATATTTTTTTATAGACCCCTGCACAAACCCGCGCATCTCGTCTAACTTCTCCATCATATCCGTCGCTAACTTCATCTGACAGCGCGCACGGTCAAGATTGTGATTCTCGCGGTGTATCGCGAAATACTTGTCACCGTCGATATGGTCCGCGAGAAACCTCGACGCTAATTCAAACGTTATAATCGGCGCGCCCAGCGCAAGCGTTTCGATTTCTATATCAGTCATGAAATGCCCGATTGCGTCTGTGAACCCTTTCGTGAACTCTTTGAAATAATCAAAATCAAGATATACTTTCTCCAAATCAATCTCATCTTCTGCGGCTTTGTTCGCCGCAAAACGTATAGCGTCGCCGAAATCGTGAGCGACAAGCCCGGGCATTATCGTGTCAAGGTCAAGCACGCATACTGGTTTAAACGTGTCTTTATTTAACAGTATATTATTATATTTCGTGTCGTTATGCACGGGACGCAGGGGCAATTCTTGCGCGTCCGTCATATCCGTGAGCTTACAGCAGAAATCATGATATTTTTCAAATATTTTTATTTCGTTTTTAACGTCTTTTGCCCTGTTGTTTTCGTCTGAATCAATAATCCTGAATAAATTTTCGAGGCGTTTTTTGGTGTTGTGGAAATCGGGTATCGTTATATTTAACTTTTCTGTGGGGAAGTCTGAAATTACGTTTAAAAAATCCCCGAAAGCATATCCCGAACTATGTAAAATCTCCGGATTCTCAACCACGTCAAACGTCACTGTATTTTCTTCGAATATGCACAAACGCCAGAACTCATTATTTTCTGTGACCGTGTAATTTTTATAGTCGTCGTTTTTCACAAGAAAAGTGATGATTTTACACGCGCTTTTTTTGTTATTATTTTTTATAAAGTTATCAATCATCATGATATTGTTCATGACGGCGACGGGGTCTTTAAAAACATATGTGTTAACTTTCTGAAATACATACGGGTTTGTGTACTTGCCGTTCTCGATTAAAACAAAATAAGTTTCGTTTATGTGACCGTTTGTAATCTGACTGTAATTCTTTATTTCCCCGTTTATTCCGTACAGATTTTTTAATTGCCCGAATTTTTCTTTCAAGTTCATGTCGGTGCTGCTCATTTAGTTTCGACCTTTCTTTAAGTTTTATTTTTAATTTAGAATTCAAGAGATGAAATAATCGTTTCATATTTTGATTCGTCTGACTTACCGTGCGTCGTAAAAGTAAGGACATATAAGTTATTGCTTTTGACTGTCATTGCCTGATAGCACGATATGTTCATACCGGAGAGCGTGTAATTAAACTTATAAATCGCAAAATAATTACCGCCGAACGCTTTGCCGTACATATTGCCGTCAGAGCTGAAATCGTCGAACATCTGCGGATATACGTCCTCGTACATGTCCTGCAGCGATAATAAATTAATCGGGGATTTCAAATCATTCTGCGTTAAGCCTTCCGCGTCGCTTACAACTATATTCGCATTCGGGACAAAGTCGCCGGCCGCGTTTTCAAAATCAAGCCAGACGGCTGTGATACTTGAAAAATCAAAGCCGAGGCCGTCAAATATATTCGCCGCGTCCGAGCCGAATACTTCGTCAACCATTTCTTTATATTCAGCGGGCGATATTGACCCGTCAAAAAGCATCCATTCAATCGGGTACTGCAGTATAAACCCGAAAATTTCATTTTCATAAAATTCAAATCCCGCCGCCGGTTCGCCGGTTTTCGCTGCCGCATTTGATTCGCCGGAATTTTCAGACGGTGAATTTGAGCCTGAGCCTGCGTCTGACGACGGCGTGCCGCCGCATGACGGCATTAATACCAACGCTATAATAACTATGCTTAAAATAACCAATAATTTTCTTAATTTTCTTGACATTTTTCTTAATAAACCTTTCTTTAATTTATATTTTAAATTTATTTATTTTTGTTTACAGCTTCAATAATCTTATCGACAGATTCCCTGATAGCGTCAATAAACGGCAGGTCCGCGTCGGAATTCATGCCGTATATAATAATTACGGTCGCCGCGGCTATGACTACGACTATAATTACGGTCAGAAAAGACAGAAGCCATTTCAAAGGACTAAGAACATGGCGCGAATCTTTGTCTTTTTTTGTTTTCCTGATTTTAGGCTTGCTCACTAAAAATTTTTCCGTGAGCCTGTCGATTACCGCGTCGAAAAATTCGTTTGTCGTGGTGTTTACACCGCCCCTGTTCACTAACTGCGATATATCTTCCGGCAGCGTTTCGGGCCATTCAAACCCCCGAAGCAGCATCGGCACGACGTTCCTGTTATGACTTAGAGCGTGCGCGATTTCGCGGCGCACCCAGTCCCCGTCGTTTACGCACCTGTCAAGGCTTCCCGCCGAGAGCACTATAATAAAATCCGTGCAGTTCCCGATGATTTCCAAAAGCTTTTCGTTGAAATCCCCGGAACGCAGGTTTTCAACGTCTAAAAATACCCTGTAGCCTTTCGCGGTTAAACGGTCGCGCAGAAGAATCGCCATAGTTTCGCCGCCGTCTCTCCTGTACGATAGGAAAACGTCATATTTTTCTTTATAATTCATACGCCCCGATTTTTCTTTGTCAAATTTAGCTTTTATATCTTTAATATCGTTCTGTAAATCGTTAAAGCTCATTTATATTATACCCCGCCAACGCAAGATTTGCTTTCGCCTGTTTTGTAAACCGTTCGACCCTTTCGTTTGTCGAATCCGTGGTTTCTTCGTTCGTGTATTCTAAAATAAACGGAATATCCGGCGTGAGCTTATAATAATTCGTGAAAAATTTAACCCAGTCGATTTCGCCCTCGCCGAGTATTCTCCCGTAGCAGTCGTTGACTTTCCTGTCCTTGCCGTGGAAATAAACTATGTAAGGCGCAAGATACTTAAAAACGTCGTCCTCGTCCGAGTTAGCGATAAAATTCGCCATATCCAATAATACTTTAATATTAGTAAGCCCTGATTCCTGATTGATTTGCTCAATAAAATCGCGCAGTCTTTTCGCGGACGGTATAACGTCGATAACGCACGCTTCCACGCAGATATTAAGACCGCACTCCGCCGCTTCCTCCCCGAGATATATAAAGCTTTCTTTTAATCTCTGGAAATCAGACTCGTAAACGTCCGTCGTTATTCCCCGCTTGTCTGGTCTGAACCCCAGCTCCGTCGAAAGATTTTTGATTCCCGCGTAAGCCGCGAAGTCCATGCAGCGCACAAAAGAATCTATGCACTCCTCCCTGAACATATCGTCCGGGGACAAAAGATTTGTGAACACGCCCAAAGCCGTGACTTCTATTCCGTTGTCGCGCATAATATTCGCTTTTTCTTTTACGAGTTCTTTCGTTATGCCGTTTTTATCAAGCTCTGAAACTCCGTTATAAGCCCAGCCCCCGAAATCAGGGTGAGCCATGCACAGTTCTGTGCAGTTATAACCGTGAGCCGCCATAAACTTTGCCGCATCTGAAACAGTCATGTTTGCGTAACTGCGTGAGACTATACCGTATTTTTTCATAAATATATATATCTCCTTAAAATATTAACTTTATAATTATATACTATTTATATTTATTGTTCAAGCATAAATTATGTTTTTTTATTCAAATTTTTATGATAATATTAAAAATATATATTTATATTAAGGAACAAAGTTATGAATTACACAAACAACGCTCATAAATTAAACGAACTGAAAAACAAAAATTTTTTTATTTTCGACATGGACGGGACAATCTATCTTGAAGAAAAAACCCTGCCAAACGCAATTAATTTAATCGCGAAGATAAATAATCACCCAACAAAACGCATGATTTATTTCACAAACAACGCCTCAAAAAACCCGTCGTATTATTTAGATAAACTAAATCGTTTAGGATTCCCCGCGTCAAAAGACCAGATTCTAACGTCAGCCGACGTTTTAATAAAATTTTTAAAATCCCACAGGTCAGGCAAAAACATATATCTTGTAGGCACGCCGTATCTTGAAGATATGTTCAAAGAAAACAATATAACATTGGTAAATGAATCCCCCGATATAGTAGTCACGTCGTTTGACACGACCTTGATTTATAATAAACTCGAACGCGCCTGCACATATATAAGAAACGGCGCTGAATGGCTGACGACCCACCCCGATATAAACTGCCCCGTGGAAAACGGATATATCCCTGATTGCGGCGCAATCAACGAGCTTATACGAGTATCAACGGGAAAGCCCCTGCCAAAAGCGTTCGGCAAGCCGTATGGCGAAGTAATCGACATGATTGAAGAAATCTACGGCGAAAACCGCGAAAAAATGGCGATGTTCGGCGACCGTTTATACACAGATATAGCGTTAGGCAAAAAAAACAACATGACCGCCGTCTTGCTATTAACAGGCGAAGCGGCCCTCGACGAAGCGTTAAGCCTGCCCGAAGATTTACAGCCGGATTTGATTTTCGAAAATTTATTCGAGGCAGAGAAATTCATTTTGTAGATAACGGCACATATCCTGTCTTTTCGACGAGTTCCTGACCTTGCGCGGACAATATCCAATCAATAAGTTTCTGCGTATTTTCAGCGCGGAGTTTCGCAATATCCGTTTCGTACTCGCGCACAACCGTGACCGCGTAAAAATCACCCGCGAACGGATAAGTTCCGTTTGTTATACTTTCAAAAGACGGCTCAACGCCGTTTATTGATAACAGCTTGACTTTATTATCCGCAATCATTTCTGTGATATAATATAAAAACGAGAACCCGAGAGAATTTTTATAATTCTTGTAATCTGCGACTTGCCGATATATCCCGCCCATAAAATCAAAAGCGTCTTCTTTAGGCGGGGTCATAATTTTAACATCGCCCATAATATATTCAAGCGCAGTCTGACTGCCCGAACCGTTCGACCTTTGATACGCTTTAATCGCATTATTCTTGCCGCCGACTTCTTTCCAGTTAGTTATTTTACCCGAATAAATCCCTTGAATATCCTCAACAGTCAAATTTGTCGCGGAGTTTCTTTTATTCACGAAGAAAACAAACGCTTCTTTGCCTATAGGCGTGAAATTTAATTCTAACCCACGGGCTTTCGCAGCCGCCCTCTGCTGTTCCGAAATATCCGAGAGAAATACTATATCGGCATACCCGTCAAGAAGATTATTAAAAGCGTAAGCCGTCGTCGTGCAGACAACCGCAGAGCCGCTTTTTTTCCCGTAAACGTCATAGTCTGCGGGCGGATAAGTAGCGTTGGCAAACGCCGAATAAAGCGGATAAAGCGCGGTCGCGCCGTCAAGCCTCGGCAGATTATCTTCAAAACTTAGAGACGACGGCTCGTCAAGAAATTTTACGCGTGTGTTCTCGCGGAACGGCTCATAATCGCGCAAATCAACAAATTCTCCGGATTCTATAGTCATGCTGTCCCGAACCGTTTTAACTCCGAAAACCGCGCCGGGCGATACGACGATAACAGCCGCTAATCCGAGCATAACAAACTTTCGGATTTTGGGTTTAAACGGTTTCCAGATAAGACATATAAAAATCAAAAAAATCCCGATACAGATTACCAAACTAAGCCATAACCCGTGCGAATAAAACTTAATTGTCAGCATAATATAACCCACAAGTCCCAAAGGCGTTAAAATCAAAGCGCACAATAAACTTTTGCTTATTTTCCCAATTATGCCAAACTGAAAACAGCCTATAACCAAAGCTATAAATACAATTCCAAAAATTATCGGCAGATTGCTTACTATCTGCATTTCTTATCAGCTCCTTGCGTCGTCAAAAACTTTTTTCACAATATCAAAACTCGCCGCGCCCTCGTGAACTTTTATGTCGTCTATATAATATGTCGGGACGTAATAATAGTCAAACGTATTAGCTAAGTCAGGCTCTTTTACTTCGTCGATAATAACCAGCGGGATTTCGCTGTATTTAGCGTCTGAATCAAGAATTTCTCTCATCCACTTACGAGCGCTCACGCAATACGGGCACGATTCCATTGTAAACATCGTTATTTTTTTCATGATTTTATATCCTTTATATTTTATTTTTATATAATTATACCACAAATTCAAAAAAATTTATATATTTTTCTTGACATACAAAAAAATATGTGATATAATATCGAAGTTATTAAAAATATCCTGAGACAACAGGCGCGATTTTTCGCATAATTTTGCCTGTCGAGGAGAAAAACTACGAACATTAATTTATATTATTGTTTTGTTATCTCTTTTGTTTCAGAAGAGATTTTTTATTTTCTGAAATTTAAAAGAATAGAGGTGAATTAAGAAAAATGCCGAGTGTAAAAGTGCTTGAAGAAAAAAAGCAAATGGTCGCTGATTTAACAAATAAACTCAAAAACGCAACAGCCGGAGTCTTAGTCGATTATCAGGGCATAAACGTCGAACAGGACACTAAGCTGAGAACAGAACTCAGAGAAGCGGGCGTGGATTACTTCGTGTTCAAAAACACGCTGACAAGACTCGCAGTAAAAGAATGTGGATTCGAAGAGCTTCTCCCCGTTCTCGTGAAAATGACGGCTATCGCAGTAAGCGATACAGACCCCGTCGCTCCCGCTAAAATATTAGCGTCTTACGCCGATAAAATTCCAACGTTCAATATCAAAGCAGGATTTGTAGACGGCGCGGTTATCGACGTTCAGGGAGTGAACAGACTCGCGACAATGCCGTCAAAAGAAGAACTCATCGCGAAAGTTCTGGGAACTCTGCAATCCCCGGCAAGCGGTTTGGCTAACGTTATAAACGCAAATATGAGCGGATTAGCCCGCGTTTTGCAGGCTATACATGATAAGAAAGCAGCAGAATAAAAAATATTTAAATTATAAATTAAATTTGGAGGAAAATCAAAATGGCATCTGAAAAAGTATTAAGTTTACTGGAAGAAATAAAAACTCTGACGCTTATGGACGCGGCAGATTTAGTTAAAGCTCTCGAAGAAGAATTCGGCGTATCCGCAGCAGCTCCCGTAGCTGTAGCGGCAGCTCCGGCGGCAGGCGCGGCGGTTCCTGCGGCTGAAGAAAAAACAGACTTCGACGTAGTTCTTTCTGCTGCGGGCGAAAAGAAACTCGAAGTAATTAAAGTAGTACGCGAAATCACAGGACTTGGCTTGAAAGAAGCAAAAGAGCTTGTCGAAAGCGCGCCTAAAGCAATAAAAGAAGGCGCGTCAAAAGACGAAGCCAACGAACTCAAAGAAAAATTGACCGCCGCAGGCGCGTCAGTCGAACTGAAATAATTTGTTTACGTAAATATCGTAAGGGCGGGGTTACCCCGCCCTTAAATTTGACACAAACCCCGTCAGAACCATAAAAATCACGCTCGCCGCGACAATTCCCGCACCTGTCGGTATATTAAATAAGACAGACGAGATTATGCCGAGCATGAAACAGACTATAGAAATAATTGATGAATTTATAACTAAACTTTTAAAACTCCGCGATATTTTTTTTGCCGTCACAGCGGGAATTATAACAAGGCTTGAAATCAAAAGCGTCCCCATCATTTTCATGCCGACTACGACGGTTAAAGCAGTCAGAAAAGATATAAGAAACTGATATAAAGTCACGTTTATTCCCGAAGCCGACGCGAAAGTTTCGTCAACTGTTATAAGAAATATCCTGTTGTAAAATAATATAAACAAGCCTATAACTATAACGGCCAAAACTAAGCTTATAATTATATCGGCGAAACTCATAGCGAGAATACTGCCGAACATATAATTATAAACGTCTGAGTTGAAGCCTTTTTTTAACGACGTGATAATAACGCCGAAAGCTATCGAAGCCGCCGCGACGATTCCCAGAGCGGTATCGCCCGCGACGCCTTTTTTCTGGCTGTACGCCATAATAATAAACGAAGCGATTATTACAGAGGGCACAGACACAAGCATGGGAGAAAGCCCGAAAGCGGCGGCTGTTGACATAGCCGCAAATCCAACGTCCGCAAGCCCGTGACCGATAAGCGAATAATGCTTGAGCACGAGAATAACGCCTAAAAGAGCCGCGCACAGAGATATTAAAATCCCCGCCGCAACTGCCCGGACCATAAACGGCAGTTTAAATATTTCGATTAATTTTGATAATTCAAGAATCATGTTCTTCCCATTCTTTCGCCGTGCCGTAAAACAAAAGCCCGGTGTCCATTTCGATTATATGCTTCGCGTATTTGTGAACGTCGTGCAAATCGTGCGTAATCATCAGAACCGTGACTTTGTTTAAAGTATTTAAATCATATAAAAGCTCGTAAAAACTGTCTACTGTATTATTGTCAAGCCCGGCGCACGGTTCGTCTAAGATTAATAAATCAGGATTTTTGCATAACGCCCGCGCAAGCAGAACTTTCTGCTGCTGACCGCCCGATAATTCGCCGAATCTTTTTTTCGTAAGCTCAGTTATTTTTAAAAGCTCTATCGCGTTTGACGCTGATTTAATATCTTCTTTTGAATAAAACGCCGAAAATAAATTTCGCGGGGTTTGTTTCTTCTGCGCGCCCGTTAAAACAATTTCTCTGACAGTAGCGGGGAAATCGGACGGTATGCTGTTAATCTGCGGCAGATACGAGATTTTCCCGCGTTCCACTCCGTATTCTATAGAACCCGACGAAAGCGGCGCAAGCCCGAGTATGCCTTTAATAAGCGAGCTTTTCCCCGAGCCGTTCATTCCGACAATACAGCAGTAATCCCCGAACTCAACGTTAAAACTCGCGTCTTTGACCGCGATATTAATTTTTGAATCGCGCGAATTATAATTCGAAGCATATTTTATTGTCACGTCTTTTATTTTCAAAGCAAAATTCATGTCTAATTCAGCCCTTTTTTAAGATTCTCTAAATTCGCGTACATAATATCTAAAAAAGTTATCCCGCTGTCGAACTCGTCTTTTGTTATATTGTGCGCCGTTGAAAACAGCAGATATTCTATGCCTGTTTCAGAAGCTATAGACTTCGCGACTTTCGGGTCTGACAGTTCTTCGTGAAATATGCACGGGATATTATTTTCCTTGATAAAATCTATAATTTCGGCAATTCTTAAAACGCTCGGTTCAGCGTTTACAGAGCATGAATCGTAAGCCGTGACATAATCGAGTTCGTACCTATGCAAAAAATAAATATACGAAAACCGTCCCCCGAAAACTATGACGCTGCGTTTCGCGTTTGTTATCGCGTCAGATATATCGTCATGAAGTTTTTCTAACCGCTCGATATAATCACTTAAATTTTTTGTATAATAATCTCCGTTTTCACGGTCTTTTTCATAAAGGGCATTTCCAATATTGCAAGCCATCTGCATTGCGCGGTACGGGTCAAGCCAGATATGCGGGTCTTCGCCGTGCTCGTGGTCATGCCCTTCGTCGTCATCGTCGTCGTCGTGGCTGAGAAGTTCTCCTTGCTCCGAACAGTCTACAACGACAAGATTATCGTTTGTTACGCCTTTCAGCACAGTTTCAGCCCACGGCTCCATGTCTTTGCCCGTGTATATAAATATATCCGCGTTATATATTTCGAGCATGTCCGCGGGTTTGGGGTCAAAGCTGTGGCTCTCGACTCCGGGCGGGAGCAGGAGAACAACATCGGCTTTATCTCCCGCGATTTGCCTCGCGAAATCGTACTGCGGAAAAAGCGTCGCGACTATCTTTAACTTTCCGTTATCCTCAGCTTCTGCCTGAGTGCACGACGTTAAAATAAATATGCTTAATATTATAAAAACTACAAAAAATCTTTTTAAAACTTTCAAAATAAATCTCCTTTTACAACCAGTATAATAATATCAGATAACACGGGTTTTGTCAAGAAATTTTTGTCACCTAAAATTTTTATTGACATATATGTATAAATTCAGTATAATAAAAATAACTTAATAATAATTTATAAAAAATAACAAAGGAGAATATTATAATGAAATTAAAAATTATTGCTTTATTTATGTGCGTCGCTATTATACTTGTAATGGCCGCCGCTTGCGGTGAAAAAGACGAAAACGAAAAGTCGGCGGGCGACAATGAGAAAGCCGAAGAAACCACCCCGGCTCCAATCGACGAAACCAAAACCCCCGCAACTACGCAAGCTCCAACAGACCCCCCGACGACAGAAGAACCCACTGAACCTATCGACCCGAACCTGCCGTACTATGAATATCTCGACGTTGAGTTCGCGCGCTTCGGATTTGTCGGAGGCGACAGGATAGTCGCCGAAACCGAACAGGCGGTCATGGACGCTATAACTGCAAAAGGCTTCTGTTCAAAAAGTCCCGTAGAAGTAGACGAAGACGTGCCGTTCGGCACTATATACAGGTTTACTATCACAGATTTAGCCGCCGAGATGTGGGAAACAGCCGCCGAATTAAAATTTTCAGGCAGTAAAACCCTTACCGAAGGCGATATAATCGCAGGCTGCATGTACGTCAGGGACGCGGGCGGACCTAATCCCGCGCAATTTTATCTGGCTATAAAAACCCCGACTAACGACTGGGGTTCTGAGGGCGACATGAACGTTAATCATTTCGAGCTTGAACCCGGCGACGGCTGGCAGAAAATATATTTCTACGGCGAAGCAGCAGTTGACGAAGACCCCGCGTCAACCGCTATATTTGAATTTTTCATGGGCTACGACCCGCATACTATCGAAATAGGCGGACTGTATATAATGCGTTACCCCGACACCGTAGAAAACATGAAAGCCACGATGAAAATGCCGTAATAAAATTTTTTGGGAACGTAAAAAATATTGTAGGGACGCGATATATCGCGTCCGATGTCGGATAACCCGCCCATCAACGGACAAATACCCGCCGTCGGACGCCATATATGGCGTCCCTGCAAATATTAACCAAAAAAGATTGACAAAAATTTAACAATATATTTAAAATAGTTGGATTGACTTAATTTAAAAAATGTTATATAATTATATACAGATTTATAAATTATTAATATAAATCAAGAATAATTAAAAGTTTAAGGAGTAAAAACAAGTATGAACAGAGTTTACAATTTTTCAGCCGGACCGTCGTGCCTGCCGTTAAAAGTTCTCGAAATAGCGGCGCGTGAGATGACAAATTATAATAACAGCGGCATGTCCGTTATGGAGATGAGTCACCGCTCGTCCGTTTACGAGGAGATAATCGCCGAAACGCAGTCGCTGCTCCGCGAAATTATGGGAATCCCCTCGAATTATAAAGTTCTGTTTTTACAAGGAGGGGCAACCCTGCAATTCGCGGTTATCCCTATGAATCTCATGAACGGTTCGCGTAAAGCGGACTATGTGCTGACGGGTCAGTTTTCGACAAACGCGTTTCAGGAAGTGCAGAAATACGGCGACGCGCAGATTATAGCGTCGTCAAAAGACAAGAACTTCACGTATATCCCTGAAGTCGCAAAAGATATGATACGCCCCGACGCCGATTATGTTTATATATGCGAAAACAACACGATATTCGGCACAAAATACAAGACTTTACCCGACACGGGAAATATCCCGCTGGTAGCAGATATATCGTCATGTATTTTATCCGAGCCGATAAATATTAATAAATACGGGTTGGCTTACGCCGGAGCGCAGAAAAACATGGGTCCGGGAGGTTTGACAGTAGTTATAGTGCGCGACGATTTAATCGGCAAGGCAAGACCGGACACGCCGAAAATCATGGATTACAAGCAGCAGGCCGAAAACGATTCTATGTTAAATACTCCCGCTTGTTACGCGATTTATATAGCAATGCTTGTGTTAAGATGGCTCAAAGAAGATATTGGCGGACTTGAAGCGATTAAAAAAATAAACGTTGACAAGGCGAATTTATTATATGATTTTATAGACAATTCTAAATTATATAATAATCCCGTAAGAAAACAAGACAGGTCGATAATGAACGCGATTTTTGTCACGGGAGATAAAGAGTTAGACGGCAGGTTCGTGAAAGAAGCCGAGAAATCAGGTTTTGTCAACATAGGCGGTCACAGGTCTGTCGGCGGCATGAGAGCGTCGATATATAACGCGATGCCCGTCGAGGGAATAAAAGATTTAATCGAATTCATGAAAAAATTTGAAAAGGAGAATACATAAATTATGTTTAAAATAAAAACGCAGAATAAAATAACAAGACAGGGTCTGGATATTTTCGACCCGAAAAATTATCAGATATCAGACGGCGAAACAAACCCCGACGCAATAGTCGTGCGTTCGGCAATTATGCACGGCATAGAGTTAAACCCTGAACTTAAAGCAATAGCCAGAGCAGGCGCGGGAGTAAACAATATTCCCATCGACAAGTGCGCCGAAGCCGGAGTAGTAGTGTTTAACACACCCGGCGCAAACGCAAACGCAGTTAAAGAACTTGTGGTCGCCGCGCTGATTCTTGCTTCAAGAGACGTAATAAACGGTGTAAACTGGGCGCAGACGCTGGCTGAAAATGTGGCGAAAGAAGTTGAAGCGGGCAAAAGCAATTTCGCGGGGGTTGAAGTTTTAGGCAAAACATTGGGTATAGTGGGCATGGGAGCAATCGGCGGACCGGTTGCAAACGTTGGAATCGCTCTTGGCATGAACGTTATAGGTCAGGACCCGTATATGACTGTAGAAAACGCGCTGTCTCTTACTCGTGCCGTTAAAATGGTGAAAGAACGCAATGAAATAATCGAAAAGAGCGATTATATATCTCTTCACGCCCCGGTCACCGCCGAAACTAAAAACATGATAAACGCTGAAACAATAGCAAAAATGAAAGACGGCGTGCGGATATTTAACTTCTCACGCGCCGATTTGGTTGACGACGACGCAATGGCTGCCGCGCTTGAAAGCGGCAAGGTCGCGAAATACGTCACGGATTTCCCCAACGAAAAAGTCCTGAAAATGAAAAACGCCATAGCAATACCGCATTTGGGCGCGTCAACCGAGGAATCCGAGGACAACTGCGCGGTTATGGCGGTAAATCAGATTATAGATTACTTAGAAAACGGCAATATCAAAAACAGCGTGAATTATCCAGACTTAGTAATGGACAGGACTACGGACACAAGAATATGCGTGTTTCATAAAAACGTTTCCGGCACAATTTCAAAGATTTCTTCGTCTGTGTCTGAGCTGGGGATAAACATAGAGAACCTGACAAACCGTTCAAGGGGCGACTACGCTTATACGATATGCGACATAAACGGAAAAATCCCCGATAACTTCGCCGAAAAATTAGCGTCCGTCAAAGATATAATAAAAATAAACGTAATCAATTAGATTATCTTAAATAAAATAACGTGAGTCCGGATAAAAGCTTCGGACTCACGTTTTGTTTTACGCACAATATCTATTTATATATTATCTCTATATCGACTTCCAGAATTCCTTTGCCCGTGTCAAGCGTAAAATTCTCGTCCGGCCCGGATTCGCGCCTTATTATCATATTCGGGGTTTTTATATCGCAGAAAATATTTTTTTCTTTTGTTATATGCCTGCACACAGTGCCGCTTATTATATTAGATACTTCATAAAGCGCGGAAATCTCAAGCTCGTCAATGACTTCGGGAGTAAATCCCATAATAGAATTAATAAAATTCCTGATAAACGAAAACGGATACACAAAATCTATATAACCCGATATATCCCCCACAAGTTCTACTTCGACGACGCACGGCTCTTCCAGTAACGCGGAATCCGGTCCGGCGTGGGATTCAAGCTTCTTCATTGAGCTTGTATCAAATCCCGCCATTTTGTGCAAAACGTCAAAAACGCTGTCGCAGATTATATCGCTGTGACCGCGAGAGGCTTCGGCCTGCGGGGGTTCTTTTACGTATTTCTGGTCTGCGTCCGATATATGATATAAAAGCCACGCGACAAGCATGCCGATAAAAAGCTTCACGTCTTTCGGGGCAAAATCAGATTCCGTCATCTTTTTTTCATGCTCCAGGACAGTACGCACGAATTTTTCGTGCAGGGCCTTATGCGCGTCAAAACCCTTGTATTTTATAGATTTCTGATACGCTTCCTCGTCGGCGAAATGCTTGGACGCATAATCTTTCAGAAAATGAACCGTATCCATACATGTTTGCTTCTGCTCCGCTCCCGAGACATAAATCGCTTTCATAAGCTCGTCGGTTCTCCTGAATAATTCTTTGTGCTGTTCGTCGACGACGTCCACGCCGATACGCAATGATTCCTTCCATAACATAATATTTTTTCTCCTTTTAAAATTAAAATTTTATAAAAATTTTATTTTTTCCTGTTATTATTATCGGATTTATGGTCGCCGGTCCTGCTTCTGCCGTGGGGATTTGTCCCCGGCGGGTTTCCGCCGTGACGCGGCGGGATTCTGTTATTCGGAGGCCTTTGCGGCCTTGAGAACTGATTTAAATTTCTGTTATTCTGACCCGGAATCCCGCGGTTTGAGCGCGAAGCCGCCGCTCTTGCGCGCTCGCGCTTCCTTTGAAGCTCGCGCATTTCCCTGCGTTTTTTCTTTATTATTCTCGCCCTGATATACAAAGCTAAGTATCCGGCCGACATTACGCCGATTATAATAACAAGAACAGTAAGAAAAGTCTGGAACGCGGACATTCTTGAATTATGCGCCGAAACTATAGATAAAACATATAAATTAAAATCAAAATTATCAAAACTATCAGCATTATCCGTATCTTCTGAACTTTCGGAATCGCTCAAATCCGAATATTCCGTATAATTTAAATAATTTGCGTATGGATTTACAAGCAGCTTTATTTTTTTAATATCGGTTTTATCGCTCCATGAGCTTATATCAAAATAAATAATTTCGTCCCTGTTCGGCGATATATTTGCTAACCCCTCGAAAACGCTTATTGTCTTCGGGGCGTTTAAAGCCGTGGCGTTAGCTTCGCCGTCCGCCGCGCTTTGAGTCTGAGGCTCGCTTTCCATTATCAGGAGTAGCTGTATCTTCTGGTCTTCGGGCATATCTATTGCCGTATCTATCCTGAGCCTGACCCCGACGTATTTTTCGTCTTTTAAATTTAAAACGGAATCTTCGTCCGTGTAAATTTTATAAATCCCGCCGAAATCTCCTTTGACAGGAGACGAAAACCCCGCGAAAAGCATGTTTTTATCGTGAAAATTATCGGAATCCGGATTATTATATTTTACCCTGCTCATTTTTGATATATTCGAAGTGCCTATAAAACCCGAAAGCCTCGCGTCGTTAAACAAGCCTATGTTTGTAGCCGTCGGCTTTGATTTTAAAGTTTCACCCGTAACTTCTTTTAATATTACTGCGGGTTCGGCGTCTTTTGAATACCGGGGGACTATTTCCGTAAAATCCTCTATTCCAAGAAGGGCTTTCGCGAACTCGATTTTTTCGGCTTCCCTGTTTGTGTCCATATATTTAAAAACGTCGTATATCTTTTTCGGCTCGCCCGGCTCGTTATCACTGTCGGGCGCGTTCGTCCACAAACCGAAAAGTCCTGTTTCTTTTGTATGGTCGACATGGCCTCTGTATATAAACGCAGTTATGTCGGGCATATATCTTATTTTGAGATACGCGTAGACAAACGCGGCTGCCTGAAGCTCTTTGTTTTCTTTTGAGTTGTCAACCGAAGAAAAACCCTGGTCTGAAAGCATGACTTTCCTGAGCTCGCCGCCGGGTAAAAAATCTTTTTTCTCAAGATTTATATAATCGCACAGGACGTTTATGTTTTTCATTGTTATGACCTGCGTCGAATAATCGCTGACAGGCTCGGTTTCAAGCCAGCATTCCGGGAGGTGCAGTTTGGCGTTGTACGCTCTCCACGCTACGTTCCATATAAAATTACCCTCTTTTTCGGAATACTCGCACAGTAAATCTATTAATTCTTTGTTTATAAAAGTAAAATCGCCGTCGTTCTGGGATTTTGCCGCGAACCAGTTGTCAAACGGCACGTAAACCCTGCTCCCGCCGAATCTTGAGCGAATCGCGGTGTCGCAGATTCTCAAAGCTCTTAAATAATCTTTCACGTAGCTGACAATATCAATTTTGCCGCAGTTGTTATACATTGTCCTGCCTATATCTGTTCCGAGAATTATATTATATATTCGTCCGAACTTGCCGTCCTCCCTGAAATACCGGTCGGCGATAAAAGACATAAAGGCCTCAAAATATTTAACGCCCCTTTCGTCGGTCGTGTTTATGCCGTAATAATAGGGGTGCACCCCGCCGTCCTGAATATTCGCGAGAGCGTTCGGGTGAATCATATATTCAAGCGGGCTGACCGGTATAAGAGATTCGGGCAGGCCTGATTCTTCCGGCTCTCCGGAATTTTCTCCGTCGGCATTGCCGCCGTTCTGGACGGTTCTGCCGGACGGCGTAAAATCTTTTGCGGATATAAGAAGCACGGCGGTGACGTTTATTCCCTCGTTTGTGAGATATTTTACTTTCCTGTCGAATTCATAAATCTTTTCTTTATTAAAATAATATTTCTCGCCCCCGTAATCATATGTTTCAGGGTCGGGGCTTTCACCCGATGATATAAACTCGTTTATAAATAAATTGACCGTCGTATATCCAACCCCGAGCATACGCGCTTCGCCGAGCATCTGGATTGACAAGCCCTTTTTAGTTTTTGAAACCGGCGGGATTTCTCTTTTGCCGTTGCCTGTGAGACAGTTTATATTGCTTATATACTGCGCGTCCGTAATGGGAATATATATATCGCCGTCTTTTACCCCCGCTACGAATTTATTATATATATCGCCGCTTAAATTAATTAAATCGGGCGACTGCAAATCAACGCCGTAGGAAAACCCCTCGGAGCTTCGCACGTTAAAGCTCGCAGACGACTGGGCGTTCGCAATATCCGTGATTTCTTCATGCGGGCGCAGCTTGAAAATATACACGTCCGAGCCGTAATATTTTGCCGCGTCCCCGGGATTCAGATAAACCTGAATTTTTAAATAAACGGAATTAGGATAAAGAATCATGTCTTCCCTTGATTCTACAGGCACGTTTTTCGGCGCGCCGTTTTCTTTTTTCTCTACATACGGAATTACAGATTTTATCTGCGTTTTCCCGTCCTCGGCTGACTGCCCGGGCGGCTCGGAATCATCGGCAGAAATAACCTGCGGAAGAAATACCCCCAGCAGAACCGCGGCAATTATAACTATCGCAATAAATTTATATTTATTATTTAATATTTTCATGAATTTGATTTACACGCTCCCATATCGAGTTTAGACAATACCCCATAATAATAATATTTTAGCAGATATTGATGTAAAACGTGTTTCATTTATGTAAATTTTTAAGAAATATCTAAATAAGTTCGCGGCATAATAAAAAAATTTAAAAAAAGTTGATAAAAGCATACTTGCAATATTTTATATTTGGGTATAAAATATATTATATATTATTTATTTCGGAGGTTTTTTACATGGATTTGAATTTCAAAAATTATATTTTTTGCTTTGAGACGCTGGAAAAAATACAGGAATATATGAATTCGCCGGAGAATACGCCTGTTATAACTATACTTAAAAGCTGTTTTGACCCTGATATTAAAAGTTTAACTATGCTTCGGGAAATGAATAAAAAAGCTCAGGAAAAAATAATCGGATATCATGAAGAAAACGGAGTGCAGTTTGTTTCTCTTGACGGCGTGGGGATTTCACCGTTCGCGCAGATAGGGCGCGGAACTGTTATATATCAGGGCACGATAATCAGGGGCGGCTCAAAAATCGGCGGGAACACAGTTTTAGGTCCGAACGCGATAATCGACGACGCGGTAATCGGCGCAGGCTGCGTTATAAACTCAACGCAAATCTATTCGTCAATACTTGAAGATAATATCAAAATCGGCCCGTTCTGTCACATCAGGCCAAACTGCGTAATCAAAAGCGGCGTAAAAATCGGGGATTTCGTCGAGGTCAAGAATTCAAATATCGGCGAAAACACGCACGCTTCGCATTTAACTTATATCGGCGACTCGGACGTGGGCAAAGACGTAAACTTCGGGTGCGGGTGCGTCACCGTAAACTACGACGGGATAAACAAAGCGCGCTGTAAAATCGGCGACAGGGCGTTTATAGGCTGCAATACAAATCTTGTCGCCCCCGTTAATATAGGCGGCGGCGCGTACACCGCCGCAGGCTCTACTATAACAAAAGACGTTCCCGCAGGAGCTTTGGCAGTGTCGAGGGCGCGCGAACAGAAAATAATCGAAGGCTGGGTCGAAAGCCGCAGGAATAAAAATAAAAAACAGGATTAAAATTATAAAGGAAGCTTATAATCAATGAATTATTTAATAATCGCGGGAAGCTCAGCCGCCATATATATTTTTCTCATAATTGCGATACGTCTGTTCGGCAAAAAAGAATTTTCGCAGCTTTCAATATTTGATATTGTTTTTATACTGCTGATAAGCAACGCAGTTCAGAATTCAATGACGGCGGCGGATATATCTTTTCTGGGAGGCTTATGCTCTGCGGTCACGCTTTTTATCTTAAATTACATATTAAAATATATCTTATATAAATTTCCTAAAATGTCCGAACTGATACAGGGGCAGCCCATTATGCTGATATACGAAGGCAAAATCATGGAAGAAAATTTAAAAAAGGCGCAAAAATCAGGTATAACCGTAATTTCCGTAACGCATCACAATCTTTTACCGCATAGTTCGATGTTCAGATCCGGTTTTACCATCGATAATTATTCTCAGGTTGTAACAATAATGGAACAATACGGAGTCCCCCTTAACCTGAGCGGGCATATGCACATCCAGCACATTATACGTTCAAAAGAAAATTCCGGAATGTACGATATTGCGACAAATTCATTGACCGTTTTCCCGAATTATTACGGTATCCTCACAATAGGAACCGATAAATCAATTTCGTACAGGACGAACAGGGTAAATGTTTCCGGATGGGCGGAAAATTCAGAAATTACCGATCAAAATCTTTT
>Ga0082212_10002327_pt2 | contig 22835 bp, 15 predicted proteins | sample TergutNt197P3_FD_71548 | JGI IMG/M metagenome (GOLD analysis project Ga0082212, IMG submission 71548) | Neocapritermes taracua P3 segment gut microbial communities from Petit-Saut dam, French Guiana - Nt197 P3 | ecosystem: Host-associated > Arthropoda: Insects > Digestive system > Gut ...
ATTTATCTTGCTCTAAATTTTAATTTGCCTTAAAATTTTAATCATTATTTTATCTAATGCAAATTTCGATTATCTATAATTTTAATCATTATTTTATCTAATGCAAATTTCGATTATCTATAACTCTAACAGCTTTCCCTTCACTTCTAGGAATGCTTTTTGGTTCAACAAGTGAAACTTTAACTCTTAAACCAATTTCATTTTCAATATAATCTTCGATTTTCTTTTTTATATTAACCATTTCTTTTACCTCATCAAAGAAAATATTTGGAGAAATTTCTACCTTTATCTCAATTTCATCCATTAAATGAGGTCGCTCTACAATAATTTGATAATGAGGTTCAACATTTTCTATCTTAAGTAAAGCTTTTTCTATTTGAGATGGGAAAATAGCTACTCCTTTAACTTTTATCATATCATCCGATCTACCAGTGATTCTCTCCATTCTAACAAAAGTTCTTCCACAATCACATTTATCATAGTGAAGAGAAGTAATATCTTTAGTTCTAAATCGAATAATTGGCATGCCTTCACGATTAAGATTAGTTAATACTAGTTCTCCCCTTTGACCTTCTTCTAAATTATTTTTTGTTTTAAAATCAATTATTTCTGGGAGAAAATAGTCTTCACCAATGTGTAAACCATTTTGAGATTTACACTCTACAGCTACTCCTGGCCCCATTAACTCAGTAAGGCCATACATATTAAAAGCATGGGTATTAAAATCCTCTTCTATTTTTTTTCTCATTTCTTGAGTCCACATTTCTGCACCAAAACCAATAGCTTTTAAACCAATAGCTTTTGGATCAATCCCTTCTTCTTTAGCTACTTCAGCTAGATATAATCCGTAAGAAGGAGTAAATATCATAACAGTAGTGCCAAAATCTTCCATAATCTCAATTTGTCTTCTTGTTTGACCTGTAGAAATTGGAATAACAATTGAACCTATTTTTTGAGCTCCATAATGAACACCAAAGCCACCAGTAAAAAGACCATATCCATGAGTGTTTTGAATAATATCTTCTTCATCTATACCCATCATAGTAAGTCCACGAGCCATTAGTTCACTCCAGCTATCAATATCCTCCCTAGTATAACCTGAAACAACTGGTTTTCCCGTAGTTCCAGAAGAGCTATGGACTTCAATTATATCTTTTTGAGGAACTGCAAACATTCCAAATGGATAACTCTCTCTTAAATCATCTTTTGTAGTAAAAGGAAGCTTAACAATGTCTTCAAGAGTTTCAATATCCTCAGGAAATACCCCACATTCAGTATATTTTTTATTATAATATGGTACATTTTCATATGCCGTTTTGACAATAGTCTGTAACTTCTTTAGTTGAATCTCTCTTATGTCTTCTCTTGACATACACTCCGCTTTTTCATTCCATATCATAATTATCCCTAATTCTATTATTTAAATTATCTCAAATATATAAACATTAATAATGATTAATAAAAATTTTTTAATTTAAAATTTATATTTTATTAAAAATATTTTTTATAATATAACTTACTTCTTAAAAATATTTTTTATAATATAGCTACTTCTTAAAAATATTTTTTATAATATAACTTACTTCTTAAAAATATTTTTTATATACAATTTAGTTATCTTTTATTATTAAAATATAGTATAAATTTTTATTTAATTATTAATAATTTTAAAAATAATTAATTATTATTATAATATATAATTATAATAACTAAAAAAATTTAATTATAAAAATACAATTTTAAAATAATTAATATATTTATAATAAATTAAATTATACAATTAACTTTTTGTTTATAAACAATATTAAGATTTCTATTATAATAAAATATATTATTTAAAAAAAATTTCTAATATAAAGAAAATATATTATTTAAAAAAAATTTCTAATATAAAAAAAATATATTAATTAAAAAAATTCCTAATATAAAGAAAATATTTTAATTAAAAAAATTCCTAATATAAAGAAAATATATTATTTAAAAAAATTCCTAATATAAAGAAAATATATTATTTAAAAAAAATTTCTAATATAAAGAAAATATATTATTTAAAAAAAAATTCCTAATATAAAGGAAATATATTATTTAATTAATTTATTTGTTTTTAAATAATCAATACTTTTAATTATAGAATCTTTATCATTTACCTCTATTACATATACACCATCATAACCTTTTTTTTCAAAACTATTGATTACTGATATAAAATCAATAGATCCTTCACCTAATCCATAATGCATATCATTATCATAATTATTATCAGAAAGATGTATATGTTTAATTGAATCAAAATACATTTCATTTTCTAAATAGCCACAAACTGCCCCATGACCAACATCAAGTGTCATAAACATATCAAGATTCATTAATAAATCATTTAATTTTTCAATATCTTGATAAAGAAATCCTGGAATATTAGGCATATTTTCAATAGCTAAATCAATGCCACAATCATTTGCATAATTTTGGCAAATAATAAGAGACTCACGACATTTAGCTAAAACTTTATCTTCGAAAGGCCTTGCTAAAAAAGGAATACTTCCTGGGTGAACAACTACAAGTTCACTTTCAAGTTCCACAGCAAAGTCAATAGATTTTGCAATTTCATTAATTGAAGTTTTTTGAATAGCCTTACTTAAAGAAGATATATTTAAATCAATTATGGGAGAATGGAGAGTGAAATTAAAATCAAGAGAATTTAATAAATCAATATCAATAATATCATTAGGATATTCATTTAATATTTCAATGTATTTGATGCCTAAACCTTTTAAACTTTCTAAGTATTCTAAATTTTTGGATATTTTTTCATTATTGATAGCTAAAGTTGATACACCAATTTTCACTTATATCACCTAAAAATTTTCAGCTAAAAAAAGAATTTCTAACAGTCAAAAAATTATCTTTTCAAACAATAAAAATAATATTAAATCACATTTAATGCATTTGTTTAAAATGAGCAACAATCGGAATATTCATATCAATTGCATCTAAGAGTATTTCAGTAATTTCAAGACCTTGTTTTAGTTTAACAATTCCATTTTTACCTACAGTAGCTGTGAAAAGATATTCTCCCTTTACTGAAACATCAAATTCTTCACCAATATGTTCATATCCCAAATTTAAAATTAAATGGGTTTTAGAAATTTCATAATGAATTTCAGATTCTTCGCCAGTAGGATTAATATTATCTATTTGATTGTTTTGAAACTTACTAGATTCAATGGTTTCAACACCAATACTAATACCAACTTTTCTTTCTAATTCATCAATTCTTTTACCCTTTTTACCTATTAATTTTGGAATATATTTTTCATTGACATAAACTTTAATTCTTTCATTTGAAACAATGTCTGCAATGACAGTAGCCTTAGGAATCACGCGCTTAATAGCTCTAATAACCTCTTTTTCAACTATTTTATCTGCAGATGACTTATTTCCTTGGTTGTTACCATTTCCTTTATTTGATTGAACTAAATCAACATCCATCACAATAGTTTGCTCACCATAAGTATAAATTTCATTTTTCAGCTCCTCAGTTTCAAAGTCACGAACTTCAATAACAGGTCTTGCAAGATCAGCTTCTTGCATACCTGATGGAACCTTTACTGTAAGTTTAGTTTCTAAAATTCCTCGAATTTCACCATCTTCTATATAAATAGTTGTATCTACTATAGATGGAATAATTCCAAGTTCTACTCTTGCAGCTATTCTTTGAATTGCATCAATAGGACGAGTTGCATGAACAACTCCAATCATTCCAACACCAGCTAATCTCATATCCCCAAAGATATTAAAATCATTATTCTTTCTAAGTTCATCATAGATTGTAAAATCAGGTCTTACAAGTAATAAAATATCAGCTGTTTTTTCCATATCCCCATCAAGAGGAGCATATTGAGTTATTTCATCCCCAACTTGAAGGTCACGTGGAGATTCCATAGTTTTTACTATTTTATTCATATCTTCAGAAAAGAATTTAGCTATAGCTTGAGCAAAAGTACTTTTTCCAGCTCCTGGAGAACCTGAAATAAGAATTCCATTAGCATTATTCTTTAATCTATCAATTAATTTTTCTGAAAGTTTATAATCTTCAAGTGAAACTTCAGCAACTGGCCGTACAGCAGTAATTTCCATCCCTTCTGAAAAAGGAGGTTTAGCTATTGAAATTCTATATTCTCTAGATTGAATAACCATAGCTCCCTCTTCATCAACTTCTAGGTAAGTTTTAAAATCATGCCTTGACATTTCAACAATTTCATCAGCTAATTTTTCTAAATAATCATAAGAAATTGGTTTAGAATCAAGTTTTACTAGGTTGATGTTTCCAGGTTTTCCTTTTTTAGCCATAGGAGGAACATTTTCTTTAAGATGAACTGACATTGTTTCATCATCAAAGTAGTTAGTTATTGATAACTCAAAGCCAGATTTATCTTCTTGTTTAATATAAATTACTGATAAGCCCTGAGCTTTGGCTACTTCACTTTGAATTTTATCTGCAGTAATTAATGTAGCAAGTTCCAATTTAGCTAGGTCCCTAATAATTGCATCAATTTCACCAGTTTTTGAAAATGAAATTTCATAATTATTTGGTCTTTTACCAGTGAATGTAATAGCTAATTCTCCAGAATCAGCTAATTTTTGAAGTTTTTTAAGTTCATTTAAACCTTTTTGACCAAATGAATGACCTTTGTTAGTTTGATATTCAAGTTCAGCTATAACTGCTTCAGGAACAATAATTTCTGGATAATTCAAATCATTTTGATCTATAAAATTACTTATTGCTCCTTCAATAATTGCACTAGTGTCTGGAACGATTCTTTCAATATCCTTCCATCCCATATTTTCTATTATTTCCATTTTTACTCCATAAAATAAGTAATTATAAAATTTTTATAATTTTTGATAGTTTTTTAATTTAAATAAAATTTTTTTATAATATAAATCAAATTTTAATTTTATAAAAAATTCAATACAAATATAAATCAAATTTTAATTTTATAAAAAATTCCATTAAATCAAATTTTATTTATAATAACCTTCAATATAAGTCAAATTTTAATTTTATAAAAAATTCAATACAAATATAAATCAAATTTTAATTTAATAAAAAATTCAATACAAATATAAATCAAATTTTAATTTAATAAAAAATTCAATACAAATATAAATCAAATTTTAATTTTATAAAAAATTCAATACAAATATAAATCAAATTTTAATTTAATAATAACATCCAATATAAATATTTTAATATTAATCACTTTTTAATTATATATACATTTAATATAAATATTTTAATATAATTCACTTTTTAATTTTATAATAACATTTAACTATAAATACAAATCAAATTTTAATTTATAATAACATTTAATATAAATACAAATCAAATTTTAATTTATAATAACATTTAATTTTAATATTAATCAATTTTTTTAAGTAAAATTCTATACCTAATTTCCATATACATCATCTGGATTAAATAATCTTTTAGCTATAACTTTTATATCCTCTTCATTTAGATTTTCTAAATCAATAGTAGATTCATTTATTTTATTAAAATCTAATTCTCTAAAAAAGCAAGAATAATATCCTTCGTGGCAAGCTGCACCTGTTTGATTAACTTTTAATACTAAAGCATCCATATCACAATCAGTTAATATTTCCTTAACTTTTTGAGTGTTTCCTGAACTTTCACCTTTTAACCAAAGTTTATTTCGAGAAGTACTCCAATAATGAGCAATTCCAGTACTGAGTGTTTTAGTCAAAGCTTCTTTATTCATGTATGCTACCATTAATACTTGAGAAGTTTTATAATCTTGAGCAACAGCTATTACTAATTTTTCCCCATTTACATCATGTTTAAAATTAATTTTAATAATTTCAACTCCATATTTTATGTTTTAATATGAATATTTTAACTAAATAATAAAATAATAATAGTATAATAATAAAATAATAAAATTATAAAATTATAAAATAATATAATATTAATAAAAATTATAAAATTATTTAATAATAAATAATATAATTGCATAATAATATAATTGCATAATAATATAATTGTATACTAATATAATTGTATAATAATTTAATTTTATATATGAATATTATAAAATAATTTAATATAAACTATTATAATTATAAAATAATATAATTGTATAATAATATAATAATAAAATTATATAAATAAAATTATAAATAATTTAATAATAAAATAATATAATTGTATATACAAATATTATAAAATAATTTAATATAAAATATTATAATTATAAAATAATATAATAATAAAATTATATAAATAAAATTATAAAATAATTCAATAATAATATAATTATAAAATAATATAATTGTATATATAAATATTATAAAATAGTATAATAATAAAATAACACAATTATCTAACTATTTCAAATATAATATCTACTTTTTCAGCTTGAATAATATCAACTTTCTTACCACTTTTACCCAGAACTTCTTTTTTCATGTTAATATGTTCTTCAGTAATAATATTATCATCAATAACTATCTTACTATTTTCTTCTAATAATTTAGCTATTTTCTCAGGATCAGTTGAACTTAGATATTTTATAATTTTTGGAGCTTCACCTTTAAATTGTGGACCAATTTTATCCATAGCTCCTGTAACTTCCACTACTTTTTCTTTAATATCAGGTTTGCCTTCATTTATTTCAAGGTTATTTATTTTCAAAGTACCTTTTATATCACCAATATATTCATTAAGTGTATTTTTTAATTCATTATTAGTATAAATATTAAGTTCTGAAAGTGGAACATTTAATGGAATCTTAGAAGATGATTTGAATCTCCTAATTTCACTAATAACTTCAATAGCTAAGGCACCATTTTCTTCTGTTTTAATATCAATTAACTCCTCCTCAATTTCTGGCCAATTACTAATATTTATACTTGTAATCTCTTCATTTTCAAAGTATTGATATACTTCATCAGCAAAATGAGGAGTAATTGGAGCAAGAAGATTTAAAGAAGTTTCTACTACGGTTTTTAATGTGAATTTTGCAGCAGTTCTTGATTTTTCACTAACATCATCATTATATAATCTATATTTAACTGCTTCAATATATTCATCACAAAAATCATGCCAAACAAATTTTTCAATTGAATTAATAGCTGTTGCAAAATTATATGAATCATAAGCCTTTGACACTTTACTATTTAGATTATTTAACTTTGAAAGTATCCATTTATCTAAAGGCATAAGGTTTCCTTTTACCTCTTCAATATTAACATTATCCTCATTAGATTTATTAACTATTTCATCATCTAAAATATGCATACTAATAAATCTAAATGCATTCCAAAATTTTCTAAGGAATTTATAACCATGTTTAATATCTTTCCAATCAAATGGAAGGTCAGACCCTGGAACACTGCTTGCTGCCCAAGTTCTAAGAGCATCTGCACCATATTCAGCTATAACCTCTTCAGGACCAATAACATTTCCCCTTGACTTACTCATTTTATAACCATCTTCACCAAAGACCATACCATTAATAACAATCTCATTAAATGGCATATCTTTTTCAAGAGCTAAAGTTCTAAGTATAGTGTAAAATGCCCAAGTACGAATAATATCATGACCTTGTGGGCGTAAATCAGCTGGAAAATAGTTTTTAAAGTTTGGATTTGGCCATCCAGCTATATTAAGTGGAGATATAGAACTATCCATCCAAGTGTCTAAAACATCTTCTTCGCCTCTAAAATTTGAAGAACCACATTCACAACGTTCAATAGATGGATTAGTTTGGGTTGGATCAACAGGTAACTCTTCAGAAGATGGTAAAATAACTTTACCACATTCATCACAGAACCATACTGGAATAGGAGTTGCAAAAATTCTTTGTCTTGAAACACACCAATCCCATTCCATAGAATCTGCCCAATTTAAAAGTCTACTTTTCATATGCTCTGGAACCCAATTCATAGAATTAGCAGCAGATTTAACATCTTTAATGAGTTTGCTAACAGCTACAAACCATTGTTTTTTAACAAGGATTTCAATAGGGGTTTTACATCTCCAACATTGCCCAACATTTTGATTAACTGGTTCTTGTTTAACCATATATCCTTCGGTTTTTAAATCTTCAATGGTAGCTACTTTGCATTCCTTTAATTCCATTCCTTCATATTTACCTGCAGCTTTGGTCATACATCCTTTCTCATCAATAGCCTCGATAACATCTAAATTATGTTTATTTATCCATGATACATCAGTTTTATCCCCAAAACTACAAACCATAACTGCACCAGTACCAAACTCTGGATCAACTTCTTCATCAGCTATAACTTTAACTTTTCCTCCAGAAATTGGAACTTCAACTTCTTTTCCAAGAATATCTTCGTAACGTTTATCATCAGGATTAACTACAACAGCTACACAAGAAGACATAAGTTCAGGTCGAGTGGTAGCTATCAATACCCCATCATCCTTTTCACCATTTTTATCATCTTTATCCTCTTTATCCTCTTTATCAGCTGAAGGAAAATTAACATAATTTAAGGAAGTATCATTATTACTATATTCCACTTCTGCAAAAGCAATAGCTGTTTCACATCTAGGACACCAGTTTACAGGATGAACACCTTGATATAATAAATTATCATCATACATTTTAAGAAAAGAACTTTGAGTTTTTCTCATATATTCAGGAGTCATGGTTACATATTCTCTTGACCAATCTTGAGAAAAACCAATAGCTTTCATCTGATTTTTCATAAGCAAAATATTCTCTTTAGTAAGATCTACACACATTTTTCTAAATTCTGCTCTTGAAACATCTGTTTTCTTAATATTATGGGTTTCTTCAACTTTAACTTCAGTTGGAAGACCATGACAATCCCATCCTTGAGGAAACATTACATCAAATCCCTTTTGACGTTTGAATCTAGCAATTATATCAATATAAGCCCAATTTAAAATATGACCCATATGAAGAGAGCCAGTTGGATAAGGAGGAGGTGTGTCTATTATATATCTAGGTTTAGTTCCATCTCCAATGAATTTGTAAATTTGGTCTAAGTCCCATTTTTTCTGCCAATCTTTTTCTTTCTTATGATCATAATCTTTAGGAATGTTGTCTGCTTTCATACCTTTTCTCCATAGATGAATTAGTAATTTAATAATAATTATAAAGTTTAATAATAATTATAAAGTTAAATAATAATTATAAAGTTAAATTAATTAATAAATTTTAATAAAATATTATTTATCAAAATATAATTTAATAATTTAAATAAGTTCTAATAATATTTATTCAATAAAATATTTTTATAATACAATTAAATAATATAAATAAATTTTAAGAAGATTTTTTTTAAATCATTTCAATAAAATATAATTATAATATAATAATATGGCTTATATTTAATATAAATATTATCAATATAGATAAATATTTAAATCAATAAATAATATACTAAAATATTATAAGATATAGATTTTAGATTACATTATAAATTTTTACTTAATGATATAAGAATTTTTTTAATAAAACAATAAATTAATAAAAATTTTTTAATATAAGTTAAAAAAAAGAATAATAAAAAGAATAATAAAAATATTTTAAAAAATAAAATATAAAAAATATAATAGAATTTTAATATATTAGAGAAATATTTTAAAAAATAAAATATAAAAAATATAATAGAATTTTAATATATTAGAAATATTTTAAATAATTATATAAAATAATTATAATTTAAAAATTATTTTTATTAATATTATTTATGAAATTATTAAAAAAGTATAAAATAATTACTATTTAATAATTTTATAATAAATAAATTAAAAAAATATAAAATATGGTGAAATAATGGAATTATTATGGTTTTACATGGCTATTGCACTTGCTATAAGTGATGAAATCCATAGTTTAATTATGTGGAATTTTCTTCGTGATTTTTACATAATTTTTGGAGGATTAGTTCAAGAGACTCTTTACTCCAATATGCAAGTATGGCTTGTTCATGAAGGATTAGAAGCATTATTCCACTGTATACTACTATCTATAGTATTTTTTTCAATAGAAATAGGAATCCTTGCAGGTTTGGTCCATTTTCTTATAGATATAGTTCATGCTTTAACCATGAAACATTCTACACGTTTAGAACATAGAGCACTGCATTTTGTATTAGAATCATTTATCTTTATGTTATTTTTTGGATTTTAAGATACTTAGAATAATTTTATTTTAGTCTTTGATTTTAAAATCAATTAGAATAAATAAATATACCAATAATACATATTTTTAGGAGATAATTAATGCCAGTAATTACATTTGAATATCAAGATTTAAAAGAGCTTGGAATTGATATAGAAAATGATAAGCTCATAGATACTTTACCTATGCTTGGAAGCGATATAGAAGATTTTGACGGCGAAACTATTAAAGTAGAATTTTTCCCTAATCGTCCAGATCAACTATCTGTTGAAGGAGTTTCCCGTAGTTTAAAAGGATTTATCTCACAAGATATAGGACTTCCAATATATGATGTAGTGGAATCTGGAGAGAAAGTTTTTGTAGATAAACAAATCGAAAATATACGCCCCTACATATCTTTTGCTATTATTGAAAATGTTAACTTTAGTGGGAACAAATTAAAGCAAATAATGGACTTTCAAGAGAATTTGCACTGGGTAATTGGAAGAGATAGAAAGAAAGTAGCTATTGGTATTCATAATCTTAATGTTATTAATGGTGATTACAAGTATATTGCAAGTTCTCCTGATGAAAATAGCTTTGTTCCACTTGAACATTTAAGCAAATTAAGCCCTAGAGAAATCTTAGAAGAACATGAAAAAGGTTCAAAATATGCAAAACTTATAAACAAATTTGATAAATATCCGATAATACTTGATAAAGATGAAAATGTCTTAAGTATGCCTCCAATAATCAATGGTGAATTAACAAAACTTACAGAAGACACTGAAAACATCCTTGTTGATGTTACTGGAACGGATGAAAAAGCTGTAAATCAATGCTTAAATATTATTTGTAGCTCATTTGGAGAAGTTGGTGGAAAAATTAAAAGTTTAGATATTGTTTATACTGATAAAACCATTACAACCCCTGATTTAACTCCGAAAACAAGAACTGTGAGAGTGGATCTTTGCAATGACTTAATTGGTGGAGTAAATTTAAATGCACAAGACATTGTTAAACTTTTACTTAAAGCTAGAATGGACGCTAAAGTACTAAGTGAAAATGTAGTTGAAGTGAAAATTCCATCTTATAGAATAGATATTCTTCATGAAGTCGATTTAGTTGAAAATGTAGCTATTCAATACTGCATAAACAATATAGAATCTAAACTTCCAAACATTTCAACAATAGCTTATGAAAATAACTGGTTTAAAAGTGAAAAATTCATTAGAGAAATAATGCTTGGACTTGGATTTCAAGAAGTTATGAGCTTAATGTTAACTAGTGAAGAAAGTCATTACAATAAAATGAAACAAGAAGAAGACAACCATGTTCAAGTAGCTAAACCTATTACTATAGACAGAACAATGATTAGAAAAAGCTTAATCAATAGTTTAATGGAATTTTTAGAAGATAATAAACATGAAGATCTTCCTCAAAAAATATTTGAAATAGGTGACACACTCTACATTGATACAAAAGAAGAAACTAATGTTAAAACAATCAAAAAATTAGCTGGGGCAATTTGCCATTCAACAGCTAATTTTACAGAGATGAAATCTACTGTTGCTAGTATTTTAGCTAATTTAGGTTATGATATGGAAATTTTTTCCTCAGACAATCCTAGTTTTATTCAAGGAAGAGTTAGTAATCTTAAAGGCAATAGTAAAAATGGAAAAATCAAAGGATTTTTCGGTGAAGTTTCTCCAGAAGTTATTACATCTTTTGAATTAGAATATCCTGTAATAGCTTTTGAAATAACTTTTAGCTAAATTTATTCATAAAAACAATATTCTAATTATAATGTATAAAAAAAATCTAATTAAAAAAAAAACTAATAAAAAAAAACTAATAAAAAAAACCTAATAAAAAAAACTAATAAAAAAAAACTAATAAAAAAAAACTAATTAAAAAAAAAACTAATAAAAAAAAACTAATTAAAAAAAAAACTAATTAAAAAAAAAACTAATAAAAAAAAACTAATAAAAAAATAACTAATAAAAAAAAACCTAATTAAAAAAAACTAATAAAAAAATAACTAATAAAAAAAAACCTAATTAAAAAAACCTAATTAAAAAAACCTAATAAAAAAAAACTAATAAAAAAAAACTAATAAAAAAAAACTAATAAAAAAAAACTAATAAAAAAAAACTAATAAAAAAAAACTAATAAAAAAAAATAACATAATAATTTAATGAAATTTATATTATTTTTAATTACCCCTTGAAATTAACGATGTGGATGGGGAGAATAATGAATTAATATTTCCCCATTTATAGCTGAAATGTGTACAATAGATTTATTTGTACCAGTATAAACTTTAATCAACCAACAAGGATGTCCTTCATAATTTACTAATTTGACACTTGATATTGTAACATTTAATGGTGAATAATGACCTTTAGCAATTTTTATTGCTTGTTTTTTACTAATTAATTTGATGTCTTTATTTGAACTTTTAGCCCAATCTTTATTATTTTTAAGATTATTATTTATAGTAGAACTATTATTGAATGAATCATTTATTTTAGTTTCATTAACACCATTACTATTTCCGTTTACAGCAGTGAAATTTTGAATATTATCTTGATTTCCATTATTAATTAAATAAGCACCTATAGTTATAAACATTGCAATAGCTATTATTATAATTATTACTATATTTTTTTTCTCCATATGTATTCACCACCAATAATTATAAAGGTTTTCATTATAATCAGGTTTGATATTTTTAAAATCTCTAATAACAAACCAATTAACTGCAGTTTTACTAAACGGAGCAGTATATGAATATTTAGTGGCTTTACCTGTTATTAATGTAGATTCACCAGGTAACCATTGATTTTTTCCTTTATATTTAACATATACTAAAGGCCAGCAATGACCAAATTCATTATAAACTCCTTCATCATGGTATTGTGCAGGAATTCCTGCAGCTCTTAAAAGTGCAACAGTTAAATGAGTAGAATCCACACAATTTCCTCTTTTTAATTTCAATGTTTTTAATGCACCATATTTAGTATTAGAATATTTTTGATAAACAATCTTTTTTTGGACATAAGCTAATATTTTATCTGCAGCTGCTTTATCAGTCTTACCATTAGTTATTTTTTTAGCTAACTTTTTGATAGTGGGATTATTTGATTGGCAAGAATTCGATGGAGACAAATAAGGATTAGGAATTTTTTGATAATTTGTAGAAAGTTTCTTTACTACAATAACTGTTGCATTTGTTTTATCTGACGAATATAGAACCGTTGCTCCTTTAGGAAAATGAGGATTATTTGAAACTTTTATATATTTTGAAGTAGTTATACTAAATTTAACAGTTACCCATCGAAACTTTTTACTTGGATATTTGAAATTATTATTAGTACTATAAGTATTTACCCATTTCTTTTTATTATTTAAAACTTGTTTAGTTTGAATTGTTTTTATTGAAGTAGATGTAGAAACAACAAATCCATTAGGATTTGTAGATGCATAAGCTCTAGGACCAACATTACTTGAATGTTTTATATTGTCGGAATTAATAGTTCTTTTAAAATTCAAAATATACTTTTCAAAAGTGTTTTTAAAATTTAAGACGTCATTATCAATAGTATTTATAAAATTCAAGATATCATTATCACTTTCAAAACCAATGTTAGGGATAAATATAGAACATGAAAATAAAACTAATAAAAGTGATACTAGTAAAATAATTTGTTTATGATTAAACATCATTTTTCATCCATTTTATTTTTAGTAAAAGTAATTATAAAATATCTCTACTATTAATTTTAATAATAATTATTATTGTCATTATTACAACTAAGTAAAAAATTTTTTATAATTTTAATCTAAAAAATGATATTTGTAAGTACTAAGATATATAATTTGCCCTAAATTAGAAAATAAATTATATATATTTAATTTTTATTGAATAGAACAATATTTAGAATTCATTAGTGAATTAATTTTTTTTAAAGAAAAATCGTTTTTGATAATAATAATTAATACTGATTTTATATTAATTTAATAATAATTTGTTAATACTTGTATATATTAATTTAATAATAATTAATAATAATTTAATAGAATTATTATAAGTAAATATTATTCAATGATAATTTATACATTGATATATTTTTTATTAAAATATTACCATGATAGAAAAATATATATTAAATTACCCCCATTTCTATTAAAAAAAAAGATTATTGTAAAAAACACAATAAAAATATATTAAGAAATATTAAAAATATATTAAGAAATATTAAAAACATATTAAGAAATATTAAAAATATATTCAGAATATTATAATGTAATTTTATTTATATAGTTTATAATATATAAAATTTCCGATAATATTAAAAGTTTGAGATATGAAAAGAAATATCTTCTCTTAATCAATATTTAAAGGAATTATTCTCCGATAAGGGTTAATTCAACCCCTCTTTTTCTTGGACCATCAAGTTCAACAAAAAATACTGATTGCCATGTCCCCATGTCTAATTTTTTATCAGAAAATGGGATAGTTTCACTTGAACCTAAAAACAAAGATCTAAGGTGAGAGTCTGCATTGTTATCACTAATATCATGTTTATACCCATTGTTTTCAGGAACAATCTCATTTAATATATTCTCAAAATCTTTTAACAAACCTGTTTCATTTTCATTAACAACAATAGCTGAAGTAGAATGTTTTGAATAAACATTAATAACTCCATTAAATATACTACTTTCATCAATAATCTTTTGTACTTCTAAAGTAATATCTAAAATTTCCATTCTTTTAGAAGTATCTAAATATAACTTATCTTTAAAAATTGCCATATTAACACTAATAATTAATAAGAAAATTATTATATAAAAATTTTATCAGAATAATTGTTATTAAAAATAAAGTTAAAAAAATTATTTTAGACAAACTATATTAAAAAAAATTAAATTTTAAGCAAATATGAATCACAAGCAAAAAATTTAAAATTCATAATCTTCTTTATGGGCAATTCTTATGAGAGTACACTCAATTTCCTTGAGCTATTACTAAAACTATCTATCTTCCAATACTTTTCTTCTTGTTCTTCTAAAGTTGCATTTTCAGGTGCAGGATAATAAAACTGAGTAATGACAGGAGTTCTATTTTCAAATTTCACCTCAGCATCAATAGCATCATGAGGAATCTGCATAACTTTAGATTTAAAAACAGCCTCATATGTCTTTCCTCTTGCAGATCTAACTAATGCTCCATTTGGTAAAGGTTTTATTATTATTTGTCTAACCATCATAGCACTCTCCTATATTCGTAACATATTATTAGGACTATCTGCCCATGTAATTTCACTGAAATTTCTTAAAAAATCAATACCCAATCTCAAATTCCTCTCTTCATAACTATAGTCTAAAGTAAATGATTCATTATCTTGAAATTTTATTCCTTCTTCTTCTATAATATTTTTTATATTTTGCATATTTTATCACCTCTTACTAGATAGTTATATTTTATAAAAATTTAGTATATAAAAAAAATCCGAGAGAGGTGATGAAAAGTAATATTTGGTTTGTCTAATAATATTTGGTTCGTCAGAAAAAATAATCAAATGACAATTCTTAAAATATCCTAAAATTTTTGAATAACATATATTTATTTTTTCTGAATTTTGGTAATGTTCGAAAAAATAATTGTTACAAGTCTTTAAAGAAAAAAAGAAAATTAAAAAAATATAATTAAAATTAAAAAATAAAAATTATATAAAAATAAAATTAAAATTAGAAAATTAAAAAAATATAATTAAAAAAATATAATTAAAAAAATAAAAATAAAATTAGAAATAAAAAATTAAAATTAAAAAAATATTATTAATAAATTTATACTCCAAATGATTTCTTTAAAAGATCAACATTTACATATCCTGCTTTGAATAATTCACCAGTTCTTAAATCATTTATTACAACTTCCGCAGGTGCAAACATTCCTTTATCAATTTTATAGAAATCAAATTCAGCTTCTTTGAAAACTTCAAAAAATGGTTTTCCATAACCATCAGCAGCTGATGAAGGTAAATTTTCAGCTAATGCTTTAATATCATCCCCTTCTTCAGATTCAAGGTAGTAATAAGTTCTTCCTCCAAAGAGTACTGCATCGTTAGTTTTACCCATAGCTTTTAATCCATCTGGATCGATTGGTGCTATTGGAGCAATACCTGCAGCATATTTGACTTTAGTTACATCAAAGTGAAGAGCTTCTATCATCTTATAAGTTCCATTTTCTACAACTCTCCCAGCAATTTGGATAGATCCAACAAGTGAAGAAGTAGGAGCTACAAGTAAAGTTACATTTTTAGTATCAACACCACAGTCAGTAGCTATAGCTTCTGCAACATCTTCTCCAGGTAAATTATCAGATTCAAGAGTGAGGATAGCAATATCTGCATCATCACTATAGTTTATTTCTTCATAAGTTTCAGCTGGTTTTTTAGCTAAAGCTCTTGCAGGTCCAGAACCTAATGCAAAAAAATCACCAACACTTACAGACCAACCTGCTTTTTGTGCACCAAGAGTGGAAATAGCTGGAAAGTCAGTTTTAATCTTAACAGAAGGAAGTGCAAAGCTTTCAGATAAATCTCCAGGAATTGATATTCCTACTTCAGCTAATCCTCCAAGACAAACATTAGTGTACATTTCACCAGCTTTTAAGCTTCCATCTACATTTACACCACAATCAATAATAGTTGCACCATTATTTAATTTCGAAACAGCGATATTAAGTTCATCTGCTCTTTCAATCATTGAATCCACAGTTTTTTTAGCTTCTAAGTTAACACTAACCATGATTTTACCTCAATTTTAAAATTAATTATTAAATTTTTCAAAAAGTTTTATTATATAATTTTATAAATTCCTATAATATATAAATAATTATTTTATGTAGTATTTAAAATTTTACTAATAATTTTTATAAGAATAATTTAAAAATTTGTGAAAATTATTCAAAGTTTTAAGAAAGCTCTTAATTAAAACACTAGACAATGACTATAGTAATTTAAATAAAAAAATACTAGGAATTATAAAAGATTTAATTAAAATGTATTTTAACTGATCATTATCTAATCTTAAATTGAAATATTTTATTATTGAATCTTTTTATTGATATTTATTATCTTTTTATTATTTTAAAGATTTCCCACTAGTTTTTTTTAAATTTTAATTTTTTCTAGATTTTGAAAATTAAAATATTTCAAATGAAAACAATTTTCCAATATTATAATAATATTTATATTCAAGCTAAATTTTATTAAAAGAGAATAATATTGCATTTAAATAAAGAAAAAGTTTATACATCAATCTAAACATAAAATAAATAAAAATTAATAGTTTTAAAATGAAAATATAACAATGATAAAATAATTAATTAAATTTATTTAATATAAGGAACATAGTATGACTAAAGAAAACAAGGGAAAAGTTCAGAAAAAACTAGTGCCATTGAACGACCATGCATTCAAACGGTCTTTTGGTGAGGTTGGCTGTGAAGAACAGTTAATAATAATTATAAATGGATTGACAGAACGAACTGGTGAGGAAGCTGTAAATCAAATCGAAATTAAAGAAAGAAAAATACCAAGAGAACTATATGACGATAAAGAAGTTGAATTAGACATATTCGCAATAACAGATAAAGGAGAACAATTTGATATAGAATCTCAACTTAAAAATGTGGAAATGGATTCTAGAACTATGTACTATGCTTTGAGGGTCTTATCTAAATCTGTAAAGAAAGGTCAAAACTATGATTTAATGAAAAACGTTGTAGTAATAACCATATTTGGATCTAGAACAGAAAAAGAAAGGGAAAAATACGAAGGATTTCTAAACTATAAAAAATCAGATGAATACATAGAAAGATATGAATTTGATATGGAAAGATTTGATTCTCTAAAAGACAAAGACATAAACAACCCACAACACAGATGTTTAATGTTTTTAAGTGAAAAAACAACTCCAAAAATGAGGAAAAAGGTGATAAAAATGGAACCTAAACTTGAAAAAGCCCAAAAAATAATGGACTATATAAACAGTAGCCCAGAAGAAATAGAATTATATGAAATGAGAGAACGAGTAAGAATGGACATAAAAAATGCAAGAAAACGAGATATGCAAGAAGGAAAAGAACTAGGATTGGAAAAAGGAAAAGAAGAAAAAGCAATTGAAATAGTAGTAAAATTAATTAAAGAAAACATGCCAATAAAAACAATAAGCAAAATAACAGAAATATCAATTGAAAAAATCCAAAAACTAAAAAAAGAACAAGAAAAATAATCAAATCCCTAAAAATCAGCTATTAAAGAAAGATTAGAAATATTTCAAATCTCAGTAAAAAAAAATTAAAAAAAAATTAAAAACCTTAATATTGAATTAAAACAAAGAAATATACAAAAATTAAGCAAAAATTCTTTTTTTTAAAAAAAAACAATAAAAATAGTAGAATCTATAAAGACTCTACATTAAAAACATATATTTAATAGCTTAATTAGAAATAAATTAAGCCATATATTTATATACAAATTTAACTATTAATTCTATTTAACTTTCATTTTTCGAGTAGAACTAGAGTCATGATAAGTTTTATCTCCAGAATAAATAGCTACAAAACTTACTGTACCTTTAACAGGAACTTTCTTTTTTAAAGTAGCTATACCTTTAGCATTGGTTTTAGCTTTACCTAATAATTTACCATTTGCATAAAACTTAACAACTTTTTTAGCCATAGCTTTCTTTTTATGATTTTTTAAAGTTACTTTAAAAGTAGCTTTCTTTTTAAACTTTGCTTGAAATTTAGCTAAATTTATGGTAGTTTTATCTTTAGGAGTTAAAGGCAATAGCTTAGAATTACTAGCTGCATGAGTAGTATCACCACTAAACTTAGCCAAAATATTATGAGGATTTCTAGTTTTAAAAGTATATTTAAAACTAGCTACACCTACACTATTTGTTCTAACTGTAGCAACAACTTTATTATTAATAATAATACTAACCGCTTTATTAGCTAAAAGTTTACCATTTTTATCACTAAAAGTAACTTTTAAAGTATTTGATTTATTAAATAAAGCTTTAATTTTTGCAATTACAAGTGTAGTAACTACTTTAGAAACAGGTTTAGGTGCAATTTTAGTACCATTAGTAGAATTATTAGTACTTTTCAACACAGTAAAATTAGATGAATTAAAAAAATCATTATAATTCCCATCACCAGTTAAACTAACCTCAACAACAATAGAATCAACACGATTAGTAACATAATTTAAAGTCCAAGTACCAGTATCATTCACATTAACAAATTGAATATTACCATCAACACTAACATAAACCTGAGTAACACCAATATAATTAGCCAACTGCCCAGAAATACTAACACTATCACCAATTTTAGAATTAACAGGACTCACCACGATAGTAGAGTTAGTATTTGCCTTAGCAACATCTAAAATTATGGATTCTACTTGATTATCAGTACCTGCAGTAATATTAATATTAAAACCAGCAGCAGTTAATAGAATATTGATATTTTGAGATTGTCTTGCATCAGTGATGTTAATTTCATTACCATTAAAATAGATAATGGTATCGAAATAAGGAATCAACCCAGTCCCACTATTATCATTTGTATCATTTATGACAAAGTAATAATCTGTGGCTAAGTTATCACCAACAATTTTAGCTATAGTATCAGAAGAATTAAAAATCATTGTATAATAATTATCTAATATCAAATTAGCACTAATAACTTTATAAATGTAGTTTGCTAAAGGATTTTCATTGTCGCCCCACCAATTAGAACTAGCATTAATACTACCACCAGCAACATAAATCTGCATATTAACAGAATCACTGTTATTGACTAAACGATTATAATTAAAGTTAACATTTCCCCCAGACATATAAAATGCTACTCCACTAGTAGCAATATTATCAATGAAATTACAAGCAGATATGTTCATATTATATCCAGCATCAAAGATTGCGCCCCCTTGACTTGCATTATTACTTGTGAAATTAGATCTCAACACAATCATGGTTGAAGCACCGTTATAAATTGCACCACCACCATTAGTAGTAGCAGTACCAGTTGCATTGTTATCTATGAAAGTAGAATTATCTACAATAAAATTAACACCAGTATTATATATTACACCCCCACTAGTAGTTGCATTGTTACCTTCAAAAGTAGAATTAACTAAAGAAAAACTGTTACCTCCATTGTTATAGATTACACCACCATTATTAGTTGCACTATTATTAATGAAAGTAGAATTACTTACATTAAATATATGACCATTACTGTAAATTACTCCCCCATTAGTTGCACTATTATTAATGAAACTAGAGTTTTCCACAATAAAATTACTTGGAGTATAAAAAATTCTGATAGCACCACCATCAACACTTGCAGTATTGTTTGTGAAATTAGAGTTGTTAATAATAAAACTATTAACACTATTCCATATTGCACCACCATCAGTACTAGAATGACAAATATTAAAAGCAGAATTATTTAAATTGAAATTAATCCCTTGATTGAATATTGCACCACCTCCACGTACAGAAGTACTATTAATGAAAGTAGAATTATCTACAATAAGATTAGCACCACCATTATAAATAGTACCACCTTCATCACCAGAGCTATCTGTAAAAGTAGAGCTTTTCAAGGTGAAATTAGAACCAGAATTATAGATTGTACCTCCTTGTCGAGTTACAGAGTTGTTAATGAAGTTAGAATTTCTCACATTGAAACCATAAACTCCAGAATTGTAGATTACACCACCATTATTATTTGCAAAGTTACCTGTAAAAGTAGCGTTAGATACCGAAAAGTAAATACCTGTATTGTAGATTACACCACCATTATTATTTGCATGGTTACCTGTAAAAGTAGAGTTTTTTACAGAAAAATTAGCACCATCATTGTGGATTGCACCACCATCGCTACTAGTAGCCACATTATTTATGAACGAACAGTTAATGAATGTCATTGTAGTATCTGCAAAGTTGTTGAAAATAGCTCCCCCATTTCCTGCACGTCCATTCATAAATGTTATATTTATAAATTTCACATTGATGTTATTTTCTATTGTGAAAATTCTAGATTTGTTTTCCGCATCTATTATTACAGTGTTAGTTGGACCATTTCCTTGAATTGTTATATTTTTGTTTATGAGTATTCCATAATCGATATTTTGTTTGTTGTAGGTTTCAGATTCCAAGGTTAATATACCATTGACTTCTGTAGCTACAATTCCCCCATTTATACCAGTAACATTGTTTTTGTCAATAGTTTCGTTAGTTGCAAAGCTTGTTTGTAAACTACAAGAAATAAATATTATACCTATTAGTAACAGTAAAGATGTGTGAATAAATGTTTTTTTATAATTTTTCATTGTCAAATTTTTTCATCTCCTTTATATAGTTGAGTAATTAATGATTGTTACAAAAAGAAAAAAATGTTATAATATCCTAATTTATATATATATATAAATAAATAAATAAATAAATATAATAGAAAATTGTATTTAGAAAATAATTGACATATATTAAAAATTTTTATTATTTTTAATTTAAGGTTTTTACAAATTTTATTTTAAAAATTCATTTAATTATAGTCATATTATCTATTTTTTATTAAAAAATAACTAATAGTTGTGAAACAATTGATTATACTATAAATTGAATATTATTCAAAGATTTATAATATCTATAAATTAGAATTTTTTTAATTTTTTAAAACACTTTACTTTCATTTCAAGTTTTTGAAAGTTTTTTATTCTGATTAAATAATCATTCAGGAATTCTTTATAATAACATATTACAATTAAACAATAATTATATTTTATTCATTTATAAAATTTACGATTAATTTTTTGATTAAGTTTATGGACAATACAATATAAACCTTGCTATAAAGAAATAGATTCATTAAATATCTATAATCATTAAAATAATCTTAAACTAGGAATAAATCAATGATTATCCCCCCCTTAAAGTTAAATGTAACTTGAAAATATTTAGAAAATACCTTGAAAAAACCCTTAAACATGAAAATAAACTATTTACAGCACTTTTGAAAAAGAGTGAAAAACTAAAAAATAGGAAATATAAATAATAAAAACAATATTGAAAAAATAGTTAAAAAACGACATTATAACATCTTAAAATAATAAAAAATTATTAAAATAAATTTATAGTGTAATTAATATTTAATTAAATCGTATTATATAAATTTAGCTATTATTATAACAAATATAAAAAAATTAATAAAAAATAAGAATAATTTAAGAAAACAAAGAAAAATAAATTAAAAACATGATTGACAGAATTGAAAATCATTAAAAATTAGCAAAGTAGCAGTAATTAAAGAAATATCAAAGCATTAAAGTTTTTCAATTTTTGAAAGTGGTAGATTAGTGATTTTAGATATTGTTTCAAAAGAAATTCCCTCTTTTTTCATTTTTACAGCTATTTCTTCCTTTTCTTCAGTCCTACCTTTTCCTTCTGCATATCTTATCTGTCCTTTTTGATCTAGTTCAGCTTGTTCGGCTCTGATATATGCTAAGTATTCTTTTTTGTCTTGTAAAACTTGTTGTGTTTTATTGTAGATTTCAT
>Ga0082212_10003340_pt1 | contig 22835 bp, 18 predicted proteins | sample TergutNt197P3_FD_71548 | JGI IMG/M metagenome (GOLD analysis project Ga0082212, IMG submission 71548) | Neocapritermes taracua P3 segment gut microbial communities from Petit-Saut dam, French Guiana - Nt197 P3 | ecosystem: Host-associated > Arthropoda: Insects > Digestive system > Gut ...
AATTTCTGATGAAGAATTTGAAAAAATAAATTTGAAACATTATAAATTTCACGGAGAATGGAACTATATCATACGACCAAATTAAGAATGTAATTTATTGACATGTCCATAGTTGTTTATTTTTTGAGCTTTTGGCGTTTTTTATCCCTGTTACTGTTTCCAAAATTGTATGCCATTTTGCCACAAAAGTAGCACATTTTTTCAATACAAAGCAAAATTCGGAAGTCAATTTTAAAATTCTCTCAAAAAAGAGAATTAGGTATTGTTTTTTCTATATTTGCACCGTAATAGAAACAGAATTAATAATTTACAATTTTACATTGTGAGAAAAATTGAATCAAGTAGATTTGGTGACTTTGCAGAATCTTAAAGAATCATGCTATATAGTTTCCGGCAGAAAACTACTATTTTTCAAAAAACAGCCAGTTGTTCTGGTGTAGGTAGCGCAACTTTTAGAATGATTTTACATGTTCGCGTTTATAGCTGCAAAATTCACAAATAATTACTCAAAAAAAAACGTTTATATTTTAAAATCAATTATTTACGAAAAACTTTATGCCTGATAATCACAGCATTGAGACCTGTTCAAAAGGTGCAATTGATGAATATTTTTTCATACATACATTTTTTATTATTTATATTTCGGTCGTATGGAACTCGCATGTTCATTTACTTGGGTGTATTAAGGTACATGCTCGTTTCGTAATTATTATTTGAATAATCCAACTTTTAGGCAAGATAATATTAATTTATCCAAAAATCATTACCTTTGCGTCCTATTAACTTAAAAATATTCGTTTATGAAAACCCTAAAAGCAAAATTTATCGGATGCAGTTTATTATTTACTGCTTTTGTCATGATCTCCTGCACAGAAGGCAAACAAAACGCCTTAACTGAAGAAGAAATAGCAGGAGGCTGGACGCTACTATTTGATGGTGAAACACTTAATGGTTGGAAGGACTATAACAAAGCTACCCTGACCAACCCGTGGCACGTTGTCAACGGCTGTATTCAAGCCAAAGGTAACGGTAGCGATGAAGAAGGCTACATCGTAACGGTTAAAGAGTATGAAAACTTCGAACTCTCGTGGGACTGGAAATTGTCGAAAGGCGGAAACAGCGGCATGTTGTATCATGTTGTAGAACGGCCTATGTTCAAAGTACCTTATGTGACAGGCCCTGAATATCAGTTGTTAGACGATGTTAACTTCCCCGAGCCGTTAGAAGAATGGCAAAAGATGGGCGTTGACTACGCCATGCACGTACCCGACAGAAGCCTCATGAAGGTGAATCCTTATGGCAAATGGAATAACTCGAAAATTGTTTTCGACAACGGACACGTCGAACATTGGCTCAATGGCATTAAGATACTGGAGTTTGAAGCCTGGACTGACGATTGGTTTGCTCGTAAGAACAGCGGCAAATGGACAAATGCCCCCGAGTACGGACTTTCCCACAAAGGCGTACTATGCCTACAGGACCACGGCTATCCGGCCTCCTTCCGTAATCTTAAAATCAAAGAATTACCACGCAAATCAAAAGAGGTCAATTTGTTCAATGGCGTTGATCTGACCGGCTGGGAAGCATACGGAACTGAAAGATGGTTTGTTGAAAACGGTCTGCTGATATGCGAAAGCGGCCCCGATAAAAAATACGGCTACCTTGCTACCCGCGAATATTACGACGACTTCGACCTTACCGTTGAATTTAAACAGGAAGCCGACGGTAATTCCGGCGTTTTCTTTCGTTCTTTTATCCCATCAGGCGTCACCGTCAACGGTTGGCAATGCGAAGTAGCGCCAAAAGGACAGCACACTGCCGGTATTTACGAATCCTACGGACGCGGCTGGCTCATCATACCCCCTCCCGAAAAGGAATCCATACTCAAAGAAGGCGATTGGAACACGATGCGTATATTAGCCAAAGGCGACCATATCACAACATGGCTGAACGGTACCGAAATGATTGATATTACAGACCCGAAAATTGGCGCCGGTAAAGGTCGTATCGCCCTTCAAATACACGATGGCGGCGGCATTCGCGTTCTCTGGCGCAACCTTAAACTTAAAACACTCTAATGCTTGCATCAGTAATTTCGTGATTTTTTCCGTTCCGAAAAAGACATCCAATTCGTAATTTGTAATTCTTAATTTGTAATTAAAAAATGAAAGTACTTGCATCTGTGACTCGTAAGCCGGGTCAGTTATCAATAGAAGAGATCGAGTTGGCAGCGCCGAAAGCATCAGAAGCGTTAATCAAAACTGTTGCTTGCGGCGTTTGCCATACCGATGCGGCAGCGCTTCATTCGTTTATTCCCGTCACACTGCCCATAGTGCTGGGTCACGAAGGCGTCGGCATTGTTGTGGAAGTAGGCAGCGAAGTCGCTGCATTGAAAAAAGGCGACCGCGTTATCATGTCGTTTCCATCCTGTGGAAACTGCGATTATTGCCTTGAAGATCATCCTTATGCTTGTGACAACCTGAATACATTATTCTTTGACGGCGCCTACCGCGACGGAACAAAACGGTTATCACTCAACAATACTGCGATATCATCCTTCTTCGGCCAAGGTTCGTTTGCCGATCATGTCATCATCGACGCGCGTAATGCGGTAAAAGTGGATATAGATACCGACGACGACTTAGCCGCGCTATGCTCACTGGGTTGCGGCGTGCAGACCGGAGCTGGCGCTGTTTTACTCAGTATCAAGCCCAAAACAGGGTCTTCTATTGCGGTCTTTGGATGTGGCGGCGTCGGGATGAGCGCCATCATGGCGGCAACAATTGCAGGTTGTAGTACAATCATTGGCGTGGATGTCGTATCATCACGGTTGGAGTTAGCAAAAGCATTTGGAGCGACGCATGTCATTAACAGCCGAGAAGCCGACCCTGTGACCGAAATAAAACGCCTCACCGGCGGAGGCGCTCATAATAGCGTGGAATCGTCAGGTATTGCCGATGTCACCCTTCAGGCGCTCGGTTGTCTGCGACGCGAAGGTACAGCCGTCCTTCTCAGCGTCACCGGCCCTGAAACGATCAACCTTCCGTTGGAAGCGCTCATCTTAAATCCGGGCGTCACCCTCACCGGATTATGCGAAGGCGCCTCCAATCCACAAACCTTTATCCCCGAATTAGTACGCTACTATAAAGAAGGTCGTCTGCCAGTCGATAAACTTGTCAAGTTCTACGATTTCAAAGACATCGAACAAGCATTCGACGATTCGCACAAAGGGATTACTATTAAACCTGTCTTGCGCTTCTGACTGTCAGTGGTTACGCTATTTCAACGCTTACGGATGCTTCCGACGCCAAGCGATACTTTTTTAAAATTTTTAGGCTCGTTTTTATAGGTAATTGTTCCTACACCATGCGTACTGGCGTCAAAGTAGTCCACTGGATTACACGAAATAGCGCCGACGCCATCCACTACTGCATATATGGTGTCCGACAGTAGTTCTCTCGCATTAATCTTACCTACGCCTGAAGTTTTGAGTTCGGTATTTTGTGCTTTTCCCGATATGTTGGCCGAACCAACGCCTTCAGTGCGAATAGTCAAAGATTGTACATACAAGCTATCGGCATAAAAGTTGCCCACTCCTTTGAGCCTGACTACCAATCTGTCGCCAGAAAAAGCGCCGTTAATATAAACATTCCCCTTCGAACCCATCAAGACAGTTTTTAATTCGTTTGTTCGCAGAATAATTTTCATACTATTATCACTGCTAAACCCACTGTTAGCAGATAAAAGTAACTTTCCATCTTTTATATCAAACTTGAGTTCATCGATGAGTTTTTCGTCGCCACTAATTTCTAGCGAAGGATATTTGTCGTCGGTTTGCTCAATATATAAATCAACGCACAAATAGTTTGACGTTTTTTCTACAGCCGTTATAGTTTCAGAAAAAACGACGGTATTATGTGACATAACGTTATTAGATTCTTTGGATGAAATTCGCCACTTCCATTTAATCTCAGGTCCAGTAAATCTGATTCCGGTAATAGACAAAAAGATAAGCGCAACTATCCAGATACTCAAAAACAACCATTTTACGATCTGATTGATCGGTTTTAGCTTGGCGAAATAGGCAATAATGCCGTAAATAATGGCTACTACAGGAATCCCAATCACTAAAATTAAGGTGATTGTAGCTAACACAGGATGGTTGACCATGGCAAAGGAAGGAATTTCGCCGAACAAACTGTTTGCAATATCCATCAGCCTCCCTCCTACCCCAATCAATAAAGCAAATAAAACGATGAATAGTATGATTAAGATCGGAAGTCCGATGATGCATCCGCAACCTGCCAGACAGACTTTCAGGAAGGTTACAAAAAAATCCAAACATCCATTCGGTTCTTTATGCGCTACCGGTTCCGACTGAGCGGCTATGGTTTTACCAATATTTTCTACTGTCACCGGCTGCCCTTTCATTTTCAATTTCTGTTCTGCTGTACGTGCTGTAGGAACAACAATCCAAGCTATAATATATGCCAGAATAATCAACCACGGCAATGACATAGTGAACGGCCAGAATAGAATATGACGGAATGGGGTATAAAAATCAAAAGCTCTAAAGGAGGCTAAAACTAAAATCAGTAGAATGAATACCACCCGCACAAGCGCTACATTCCAGTCGAAATAGGTAGCAATACCCGAACACACACCTCCTAACGCTTTATTATCCACATTCCTAAAAAACTTCTTTTTAGTCTTGCCTGGTTCGGTAAAATGAGATTCTCCCATTGGTCCGTTTTCATCATTGGTTTCAAAATCCGCCGGTTTACCTACGCGTGCAATCACTTCTTCCACATGTTCAAAGGTTATCACTTGATAGCCTAATCGCGTTTTTTCGATGAACAATTCTGCAATACGAGCTTCAAAATCGGCAATAATCTCCGCCGCCCCTTCTTCTTTACGGAAATGAATACGAAGATTGCTCAGGTATATTTCCAATAACCTGTAAGCGTCTTCATCAATGGTAAACATCCTGCCATTGAGGTTTACAAATAATGTTTTTTTCATAATTATTTAATTTATAGTTGTTTTAAATGATTTATCGTCTCTCCCATCTCATTCCATGCTTGCTCCATCCCTGCCAAAAAAATTTTTCCTTCGGGGGTAAGTTCATAATATTTACGCGGAGGTCCCTGGTTCGATTCTATCCACTGATAGTTTAGTAAGTTCATATTTTTCAGCCGCGTTAACAAAGGATACAAAGTACCCTCCACCACGATCAATCGCGCCTCCTGTAACATCTGAATAATATCGTTGGCATACGCTCTGCGGCCATTGAGAATCAATAAAATACAATATTCAAGGATTCCTTTTCGCATCTGTGATTTCATATTGTCTATATTCATAGCTCTAAATTTTATATATTTGACGCTGCAAAGATAAAAATAATTATAGTACCTTGTATAACATAGTACTATTATTTATATTTATTTAACATTTATATTTGGAATATACGGAAAAAGTATCTACCTTTGCGAATAATTTTTAAAAATATGAAACGAGCATGTACCTTAATACACCCATATAAATGAACATGCGAGTTCCATACGACCGAAATATAAAAAATAATAAATGTCCGTATGATACGCTTCTGTTGGTTTTTAACGCTTTCCTTTTTTGTTGCTGTACATGGTTATACAGCGACTATAACCGTTATGCCAGACGTGATGCAAACATTACAATTAAGTCCGCAAGCCGAAGTAAGCCTTATCACCTGCTCTCCTACAGAAGATGAGGTTTTTACAGTATATGGACATACAACTATACGCGTGTTTGATCCTGTTTCAAGAACTGACATTATATATAGTTATGGCGAATTCGATTTGTCAAAACCATACTTTATTTACCGGTTCGCAAAAGGGGAAACGGATTATTATCTTCGAGGCGAACCTTTCAACTTTTTTCTGGATTCATATATATCACGGGGTAGCGAGGTGTATGAGCAGATACTGAACCTGCTGCCTGAAGAAAAGCAAAGTTTACGAAAGGCGCTGGAATGGAACCGGCTACCGGAAAATTGTGAATATCGGTACAATTTCTTTTTCGATAACTGTGCAACACGCCCGCTCTTCATGATAGAAAATAATATTCGAGGCGTCTTCAACTTCGCACCGACAACCAATCTACCATCTTTTCGGGATGTAATCAATTATTGTACGCGATACCGTCCATGGCAAACATTTGGGTGTGACTTGGTAGTCGGGATGCCAGCTGACCGCGCGATGACGTTACGTGAAACATTTTTTATCCCCGATGATTTGAAAAATGCTGTCGGCAACGCGGAAATCATTCGCGAAGGGAAGGCAGAACCCTTAGTCAAAAAGGTTATTATTCACAGCCAGAAAAATCCACCTCCCGATAAATCGCTTTTCTTTCTTTTCACGCCTATCGGATGCTTTTCGCTGCTTTTCATTATTATAACAGCGCTTACAGTCCGCGAATGGCGCAGGAAAAAGTACAACCTGATCACCGATGTACTCCTGTTTTTTGTAGCGGGCATGGCCGGGTGTATCATCTTTTTCCTGAGCTTCTTTTCGGTACATCCTAGCATGTTTCCCAATATAAACCTGTGTTGGCTTCACCCGCTTCATCTGACAGGAATCGTCTTCTTTGCCGTAAAAAAATGGAAAATGATAGCTAATTGGTATCATTTTATTAACTTTGCGGCCATAATTATCATGTCTGTAGGCTGGTTTTTCATCCCTCAGCACGTTAATGGCGCTTTTATCCCGTTGATAGCTTGTTTATGGGTTCGATCAGGATGGGCGATAGTTAGAAACATTTATTCGATAAGATGAGAAAATTTTTCACTTCACTGATGGCCGTTTTTGTAGTCGCCAATCTGCAAGCGCAACAGCGACAAGCGCCCCGTTTAGTCGTTTACATCACCATAGACCAGCTTCGCGGCGATTATCTTGAATATTTCAAAGGCTTCTTTGGCGAAAACGGCTTCAAACGGTTGATGAACGACGGCATCACTTACCGGCATGTACAGTTTGAATTTTCGTCAATCGACCAGGCAAGCGCCTTCGCTACGATATTTACCGGCTCGAATCCCTGCTACCACAGCATCACCTGTAATAAACGATATGACTTCGATAAAGAACTGGAACAATCGTGCGTCTATGATGCGCATTATCTCGGCAACTTTACACATCTGAATTTTTCGCCTAAGAATCTATTATGTTCAACCGTTGGCGATGAGTTGAAATATGCTTCCAAAGGCGTAGGCAAAGTGTTCTCCATAGCGCCCGAAGCCGAAAGCGCCATTTTATCGGCGGGTCATGCTGCCGATGGCGCGTTCTGGCTTGATAACTATAACGGCAAATGGGCAACTACCACCTATTATAAAACCATCCCGATATATGTGGACAAACTCAACACAGGGACTGAATCACTGTCTTCACGCTTGCCGTCCTTTGTATGGACGCCCATGCTTACAAACGACCAATACGATGCGCTGCCTTTTATCACTGATAAAAAACCATATCGATACACCTTTAATGAAAAAGAGGTCGGATGCTATCCCCGCTTCAAAACTTCTCCCTATATTAATAAGGAAGTAAGCAAGTTAGCAGTCGAGTTTATTAACAGCGGCGACCTTGGCGCCCATCCAACGCCCGATTTGTTGCTCGTCACTTATTATGGCGGTAATTTTCTGGATGTGCAGGACAAAACCTATACGCAGGAAGTGCAGGACATCTATTTTCAATTAGACCAAAGCATCGGCGAACTGCTCACTGCGATTGAAAAAAAGATTGGATTGGATAAAGCGCTTATCATCGTTTCCGGTACGGGTTATTATGCTGATTCCGAACTGATACCCGAAGGGATAAGCACACCCGGAGGAACGTTTTATCCAACAAGAAGTATCTCCTACCTGAGCAGTTACCTGCGGGCGATGTATGGGCTGAATGATTGGGTGAAAGGATATTACAATCAACAGATTTTCCTGAATCGTAAAGCCATTGAAGATGAAAAAAAGGACCTCGTTACTGTGCAAAACGTTGCAGCAGAGTTTATTGCCATATCCGAAGGCGTACAACAAGTGGTGACGGATGCCTCCTTGCGCACCGGCGAATGGAATGAAGGTAGCGCAGCGCTTCGGTATGGTACATATCATATCGGTCGAGGCGACCTGATTCTCGAACTCAAACCAGGTTGGGGAGTAGAAAATGATGCTACCGGGAAAATAAGTAATGTCAAACGAAATAATGCGGTTATCACACCCCTCTTTTTTTATGGATACAGTTTGAAACCAACGCGCATAGACCGATCCGTTTATGCGACCGAAATAGCGCCTACAGTTACCAATGTCCTGCGGATACGCGCCCCAAATGCCTGTAGCGACCTTCCCTTACCGGAAGTCAGATAGCGTGTCTGTTTCGCTTGCGGAACAAATTTTCAATTATAAATTTTCAATTATAAAACAATGGGATTTAATGATATAATGACTAAGTTGTTCGGCAACAAGTCGCAGCGTGATTTACGTGAGATCACGCCTTATGTAAACAAAATAAAAGCGGTTTACCCTGCTATTCAGGTCCTATCAAATGATGAATTAAGGACGAAATCGGCAGAAATACGCCAAAAAATCCACAGCTATGTGGCTGCTGAGAAAGCAAAAATCGAATCCTTACGCGAAGGTATCGACGATAAACCGCTGGAAGAACGGGAATCAATATGGGCGGAAGTTGACAAGATAGACAAAGAGGTGACTGAACGTCTGGAGGTGGCGCTGGAAGAAGCGCTGCCCGAAGTGTTTTCTATCGTTAAAGAAACTGCGCGCCGCTTTAATGATAACGAAACCGTCGTGGTGACAGCCAACGACTTTGACCGCGATCTGGCGACATTGCACGACTTTGTGAATATTGATGGTGATAAAGCCATTTATTTCAACCGATGGGTTGCCGGTGGTAACGAAATCACTTGGGACATGGTACATTACGACGTACAGCTTTTTGGCGGCGTCGTGCTTCACAAAGGAAAAATCGCCGAGATGGCTACCGGTGAAGGTAAAACGCTAGTAGCTACACTGCCGGTTTTCCTTAATGCCATGACCGGCAACGGCGTACACGTCGTGACCGTCAATGACTACCTGTCGAAACGCGACTCGGAATGGATGGGACCGATATATATGTTCCATGGCCTGTCGGTGGATTGTATCGACAAACATAAACCCAACTCCGACGAACGACGGAAGGCTTATAATGCAGACATCACCTTTGGTACAAATAATGAGTTTGGCTTCGACTACCTGCGCGATAATATGTCGATCAGCCCGCAAGACCTTGTACAACGCAAACATAATTATGCCATTGTCGATGAGGTGGACTCGGTGTTGATCGACGACGCCCGTACGCCGTTGATTATCTCCGGCCCTGTAGCAAAGGGTGAAGACCAGCTGTTCGAAGAGTTCCGTCCCAACGTAGAAGTGGTAGTTAATGCACAGAAAAATCTGTGTACCAAGCTGTTGACAGAAGCCAAACAGAAAATGCACAACGACGACAAAGCAATAATTGAGGAAGGATCGCTGGCGTTGTTTCGCTCGTTTAAAGGGATGCCCAAAAACAAAGCGTTGATAAAATACCTCAGCGAACACGGGATCAAGTCGGCCATGCTCAAAACGGAAGAGTTTTATATGCAGGACAATAATCGCCAGATGCACGTTGCCACCGAGATGCTGTATTATATCATCGATGAAAAAAACAACACCATCGAACTGACTGACAAAGGGATCGACCTGCTCACCGGTAAAAGTAGCGACCCGCAGTTCTTCGTTTTGCCTGACATCGCCTCCGAACTGTCGCAAGTGGAAAATACAGAACTTACCCACGACGAAAAACAGTTGAAAAAAGACGAACTGCTGGCTACCTATTCCGTCAAAAGCGAACGCGTCCATACTGTAAACCAGTTATTAAAAGCGTATTCGTTGTTTGAGAAGGACGATGAATATGTCGTCATTGACGGACAAGTGAAAATTGTAGATGAGCAAACCGGTCGTATCATGGAAGGACGCCGTTACTCTGACGGCCTCCATCAGGCGATAGAAGCCAAGGAACGGGTGAAGGTAGAAGCTGCTACCCAGACCTTTGCAACTATCACCCTCCAGAATTATTTCCGTATGTACCACAAGCTGGCAGGCATGACCGGTACAGCCGAAACAGAAGCCGGCGAGTTATGGAACATCTACAAGTTGGACGTTGTTGTCATTCCGACTAATAAACCTATCTCACGCGAGGATATGAACGACCGCATCTATAAAACGAAACGCGAAAAATACAATGCGGTCATTGAGGAGATTAATAAACTGATTACCGACGGACGACCGGTGCTTGTCGGTACAACATCGGTCGAAATATCTGAGTTACTAAGCCGTATGCTCGGGATGCGCAAGATTTCACATAATGTACTAAATGCCAAGTTGCACCAGAAAGAAGCAGATATCGTGGCACAAGCCGGTCAATCAAGTATGGTAACTATTGCAACCAACATGGCCGGTCGTGGTACTGACATCAAATTATCGCCAGCAGTTAAGAAAGCGGGCGGACTGGCTATTATCGGTACAGAACGCCATGAAAGTCGCCGGGTGGACCGCCAGCTGCGCGGTCGTTCAGGTCGTCAGGGAGACCCAGGCTCCTCCGTCTTCTTCGTATCGCTCGAAGACGACCTGATGCGCCTCTTCGCCTCCGAAAAGATAGCCGGCTTAATGGATAGAATGGGTTTCAAGGAGGGTGATGTCCTCGAAGCGGGTATGTTGAACAAGTCGGTAGAACGCGCCCAGAAAAAAGTGGAAGAAAACAACTTCGGTATCCGTAAACGACTCCTCGAATACGACGATGTGATGAACTCGCAAAGGAACGTCGTCTATACGCGCCGCCGACATGCGTTGATGGGAGAACGAATAAGCCTCGACGTGATGAATACCCTCTACGACTCCAGCGTCGCCATTGCCGAACAAAATGAAGACGGCGACTTTGAAACGTTGAAGATGGATTTATTCCGTACGCTTGCTATCGACAGCCCCGTCACGCCCGATGAGTTCAAAGGGATGAAGGCGGAACCTCTGTCGAACAAAATATTCAACGCCGCCCTCGACCTTTTCAAACGTCATACAACCCGCATGGCACAAGTAGCAAACCCTGTCATCAAACAAGTGTACGAAAAACAAGGCTCCATGTATGAAAATATTCTGATACCTGTCACCGACGGCATGAAAATGTACAACATATCGTGTAACCTCAAAGAGGCATACGAGACGGAATCGAAAACGATCAGTAAAGCATTTCAGAGATCTATCGTTCTTCACACTATCGATGAAGCATGGAAAGAGCACCTGCGCGAGATGGACGACCTGCGTAACTCCGTTCAGAATGCCAGCTATGAGCAGAAAGACCCGCTGCTGATATACAAACTCGAATCGTTCAATCTTTTCAAACAGATGGTCGAAACGATGAATCGTAAAACAGTTTCCATCCTGATGCGCGGACAAATCCCTGTCCGTGAAGAAGCTGATCAACGCGTACAAGTGCGACAGGCTGCGCCCGAACGCCGTACCGACCTCAGCCGATACCGTACACAGAAAGACGAAGCCCATAGCAGACTCAGCAGAGGCAGCGACAACAGTGAGGGTGGTGATGTATATCCGCAAGGACAACGCCCCCCTATCGGTCCGCAAAAGCAAAATATCGAACCCGTACGTGTAGAAAAACGAGCCGGACGCAACGACCCCTGCCCCTGCGGCAGCGGCAAGAAATACAAAGTCTGCCACGGAAAAGGTTTATAAAGAATAATTTAAGGAGACACGCTTTATATGCTTTTAGAGAACAAAATTCAACTTGCTCCGAACACGCCTTTAAGGTGTTTGACTTCCTTAAACAATATACCGAAAACGGCGCTTTGGACATTGTTACAGGATTTTTCTCCGTTAATGCGCTCGCTTTGTTTTATGATGAAATGAACCTGCGAAGTTATTGACACCGTTGCGCCAAACCGCCTGTCATGCGGTGGCATTTTACTCATTCGAATGCCACCAATCATTGCTACCGTCCCATGTGAAAGTAGGGGTATCCCAATCTACTGTGGCTTCTCCTTTGGTAAACAGGACTTGTTCGTAATAAAGGTACGGATATTTGCCGGGGTTGATTGTTAAAAAAAAGACTCCATTCAGTGCATTATTGATTTTAATAGGCGACAAAGTTCCTTTACCTGTCGCTAGAAACCTCCAATCTGAAATAGAACCGTACATTTCACCCAAATTCTTAATCGGTTCAGAACAATCGTAAACTGTTATGTAACAATTAGTCCCGGTAGGGTAGTTTTGAATAGCAAGGTTGCTGCTACCTTTTGTTTCGCTGTTGTCATCATCCTTTTCACAACTGCTGAAACCAATCATCAAGGCAATCGTTATTGCCGATAGAATAAAACTGTTTTTCTTCATGTTATAAAATATTTAATTTGAAAATAATACAAATTAATTGTCACCTCATCAGACTGAAGTAGTAGGTACCCTGTGGGGTAGTGACAGCGGTAGTTATTGTCCGCCTTACATAGGTGAGAGTAATGTTTACCGGACTGCTGGTTATTACGCCCTGCGGGACCGGGACGAAGAGGTTTTCTCCTCCTGAAGAATTACACCAGTCTATCGTAAATTTGGTTCCATTGGGAAAGCCGGACGCCATTATAGCATATTCCGTTACTTTGCCCTGCTCTACCGTTTGGGACAGAGATACGAAAGTATCGCCCTGAGCGAACGCTGTAAATGACACTGCCGACATCAGAACAAGCGCCATTCCGATAAGCAAAAGGTTTAAACCTCTTGTCAGGCTGTGTGGATCCCCAATCGAGTTGAGGACTCCGCGCAATGACGGGGAAGCGGTCTTTGAAAAGTTGTCTGTTTTTTTCATTGTTTAATAATTAATGAGTTAATAATGAAACTTAATTTAAAATTCAATCCAAACGGCAAATACACTAAAGCGCTTATTCAAATTCTTGCGAATAACGGATAGTTACTTTATGTATTAAACCGGTGCAAAGATACGACATCGGAAAAGCAGGATGTTACCCCCCAAAGAGGTTTTATTTTGAAAATTTGAAAAAAGATTTTTGACGCCGTTAATGTGCAGACATTCAGCGGATACAGATAATTATCCGTCTCTACAACTGTTTATTTCACGCATCATATTAATATATATTAACGTATATTAAGTTTTCATTACAAAAAAACACCCCCTTTGGGGGGAGTAGTGGTGTTTTTCCACCCTCCCGTCTTTGCGAATGGGGATAACTTCTCTACCTTTCACTATCATTCCCCGAAATATAAAAAGTTTTTAATTAGACGCGTTTGGAAAATTCAAATTTTTCATGTAAGTTTGCGGGGTAATAAATAAAGGAAAAAGATATGACTACCTTAGTTGTTGGAAGAAACAATATACATTCGCGTAAATTTTTGTAGTATGCCCGTTCGCTTCCATACGTTGATGTTGTGGAGAACGAGAAAAATTCAATTAATGTATTGCTACTCATCAACGAAAGTGGTTTATTAATGATTGTCGAACCCTGAATGGCGTTAAACCACAGATATAAAAGTCGCGTATTTAACAAAATGATTGACAGCATATAAGCAAAAGGATTTGAGGAATATGAAAAACTAAAAATAGTGTTAAACATCGGCATCGTAATGAAATAGCAGGCGTGAAAGGTATGGTAAGGAAAGATTATACATTAGGAGAAGAGATTGCCAACACAGCCATTCATGGTTTTGGCATTGTTTTGGGTATGGCAGCAGGCGTCTGGCTCATTCAGCAGGCGCTTGGTAGTGACGATCTTTGGGCGGTAAGCAGTGTTTCGGTTTATATTGTTTGTATGCTCTTTTCATATACCACCTCGACGCTTTACCATGCCTGCGGTATTCGTGCGAATAACAGTAAAAAACAAAAAGAAACGTTGAGAAAACTTGATCATATTGCTATCTACTACCATATTGCAGGGACTTATACTTTTTTTACATTGACGATTCTTAGTAATGCAGCCTTTTGGGGTTGGACACTTTTTGGTATTGTATGGATTGCCGCGATAATAGGGTCTTACATCAGCATAAAAGGGAAAGGGATAGGTATGAAAATCGAAACGGTATGTTATGTGATCATGGGACTTGTTGTTTTGGTGGCATTTAAACCGCTTATTGATGCGCTCTACCCTATCGGCGCATCTGATGTCTTCTGGTATATAATTGCCGGTGGTGTCTCGTTTATCGTTGGCGCACTTTTCTATTCCTTCAAACATCTCAAGTATGGACATGCGATCTTTCATCTTTTTGTTATTGGAGGAAGTATTTTTCATATATTAGCTATTGCTATTGTCTTAAAATGTACATTTACATGCTTTATCCAATAGGTATTAACGAGTTGACCTTCCAAATGAGAAATATTGGTTGCTTTGATTATGCTATATGCATCACAATGATCTATTTTCCAAAATCCATTTGAGATCACGAAATTAGCAGGAATGGTTGTCATTTTTACCACAGTCTTCTTTTATCCTGAGTTTTAATCCAAATTTTCTGAGGTAGCCTGCCCGGCATCGGTTACAATGATTCATAATGAACCCTCTTTCATGTAGGATATACATATGAGGGCGGCACAATTTGAGCAACAATTTGAAATACCCAAAGTCATTAAATATTTTGTTGTTATCAAAAGACTTAATACCTTTGCAAACGTAGATGAAATAAAAAAGAGGAGCGGATAACCTCTCAAAAAACGGGCAAGACCTGCGAAGCCGTATCAGAAGGGAGTAAAAGCATTGATTGCTATTGCTGTGAAAGATAAGCCTCATCCTGCAAAGATTAACTGGAATTGTTAAAGAATAGAACAAAATATTAATCCAAACTTCAATCATTATGTACACAACCAATTATTTCAATGCGTTTATTTTAGTGTCGGATGATTGTACTGCAATTATTGCTGAAGTTCCACCGCAAAAAAAAGTACAAACGGCAGCTACCATCACCTACGAATTGCTAAAAAACAATCCTTACAAACACACTTCCGACGAAGTGTTATTCAACACGCACGTCCTTAAAAACGGAATAGCGACAAACGATGTAGTAGCCGAGCGGGAACGTTTTTTTTCCAAAAGTCAGCCTTGTTTCCGTTCTTCACCCTTATGCAAGCGATACGGATGGGGTGTTCACAGCAACCCGGAAGGGAAAATCGCCATTTATGCTATCGAATCGGACGAATACAAAAGAATGTCTATCGATAGCGCCATGAAAATAATCAAAGCTATAAGGTCGAAAAGCGCTTAAAAAGATAATATGGCAGTCCCAACATCCAGAACTAAAGAGAAGGCGGAAATCAGGATAGACGCGACAAAATGCAGCGGCTGCGGAACATGCGTTGATGTCTGCAAAGATTACGGATTGACGCTTGAAGGCGGAAAAGCGAAAGTCAGCGAAACGCCGATTATGGGGTGTATTGCCTGCGGGCATTGCATGGCTGTTTGCCCGTGCGAGGCGATATCGATTCATGGCAGGACATTGTCGCCAGACGATTTGTTCGATTTGCCGTCAATAGAGCAAATAGCAAATTACAGGCAATTATTGGCTTTGTTCCAAAGGAGGAGAAGCATCCGCGAGTTCACCGACAAGAACGTAGAACCTGAAAGCGTCGAAAAGATAATCGAAGCGGCAACAACATCGCCAATGGGTTTGCCGCCTTCAGATGTGCATCTGCTTGTTTTCGATACGAAAGAGAAAAATCGAAAGTTTGCCGAAGATTTTTGTGTCTATCTCAAAGGCATGAAGTGGTTTGTTTCCAAATGGTTTCTTACACTCATGCGTCCGTTTTGGGGTAAGTCAAACGATGAGATGTTTCGCAATTTTGTCCGTCCCGCTTTTAACATTTACATCGGCGAAATGGACAAAGGCGTCAATATGTTGAATTACGATGCGCCGTTGGCAATCTATTTCTATGGTTCGCCTTACACAGACCCTGCCGACCCAATCGTTGCCGCTACGACTGCCATGTATGCCGCCGAATCGTTAGGATTGGGTACTTGTATGCTTGGCGCGATACACCCGTTCATCCAATATGGAGGCAGAGCAAAGCGGTTTCGTCGGCAATACAGCATCAAATATCCGAGCCGTGAGGGCGTTTTTGTAATTTTCGGTTATCCTGCCGTGAAATACCGCAAAGGATTGAAAAGAACTTTTGCCTCTAAATCATTATGAGAAGAATTACAAAAATTAAATATACTATTTTAGTAGCGATAATTCCCTATCTATTAGCATCATGTTTAAAGGAATACGCCTTGAAAATGCACGCAACACAAGGGTTGCATTATAAATATAAAGATGGCGGCCCGCACCCGAAATCTGCCATTTTACAGCAAGTAACAGGAATAACGACGCAGCATTAGGCGAAGAAAGTTCTTTTTACAAAATCGGTATGACACAGCCAAATAAAAAATAATAAAATGTCAAGAGCAACAACAAAAACGGATTTAGTGATTGCTGCAAATGAGCAATTCGACAAGTTATGGAAACTCATTGATTCGATGAGTGATGAACAACAAAACGCCATCTTTGGCAGCGAAATGTCTTCGTCAGGAAAAGAGGCGCACTGGAGCAGGGACAAAAACATGCGCGATGTGCTTGTACATCTATACGAATGGCATCAACTGTTGTTGAATTGGATTAATGCCAATCGCAACGGCAAAGTCAAGCCTTTTTTACCTGAACCGTATAACTGGAAAACGTATCCTGCGATGAATGTAGAATTTTGGAAAAAACACCAAAATACACTGTTGGTTGAAGCAATAAAGATACTGAAAGAAAGCCATAATAAAGTAATGATATTGATTGACACTTTTTCCAACAACGAATTATTTGCCAAAAAATCTTTCGCCTGGACGGGCTCCTCATCATTGGGCGCTTACTGTGTTTCAACGACTTCAAGTCATTACGACTGGGCTATAAAGAAACTAAAAATTCACATCAAAAAAAATTCGCCTCTTCCTTGATCAGGGTCAGCAACTCGTCCATGGAGAGTTTGGCCGACTGGTCGCTACCTTCGAGGAGCGAATCGGCGAGGTCGCGTTTGGTGTTGTGCAATTGGATGATCTTCTCTTCGATGGTATGGTCGGCAACTAAGCGGTAAACGGTCACGGGGCGACTTTGTCCGATACGGTGTGCGCGGTCGGAGGCTTGGTCTTCGACCGCTGGATTCCACCAGGGGTCAAGGTGGATGACGAAGTCGGCTGCTGTCAGGTTCAACCCCAACCCTCCGGCTTTGAGGCTGATCAGGAACAGGTCGCCTTCGCCGGATTGGAATTGCTTGATAGCCTTTTCGCGCTTGGCTGTCGGCGTGGCGCCGTCGAGGTATTGGTAGTGGAAACCTTGCAGGTCAAGCGCTTGGCGGACGATGGAGAGATGGGTTACAAACTGACTGAATACTAATGCGCGGTGTCCGTTTTCCTTTAATTCGGCGGTAATTTCTAAGAAAGCGGATAACTTGGAGGATTCGATATCTATTTTCGTTTCCACCAACTTTGGATGGCAACAAGCTTGTCGCAGGCGGGTAATCTCGGCCAACGCCCGCAGATGACGGGCGCCTTGCGGGCTGTCGTCGTTTTGGATTGTCTCAATAGCATGACGGCGTAGCGCCTCATAAAAGGCCATTTCCTCTGTGCTCAATTCTATCTTACGGATGATTTCTGTTTTTGGGGGCAGCTCATCCAATACTGCGGTCTTGGTGCGACGAAGGATGAATGGCGTTATCAATTTTTTCAGCCGTTGACGTGTTTGTTTGTCGGCAGACCGGATAAAATTATCGGTGAAATGCGTCAATGTACCCAACAATCCCGGATTGATGAATTGGAAGATATTCCACATCTCGCCTAAGTAGTTTTGTATCGGCGTGCCTGTGAGCGCCATCTTAAATCCTGCCGTGAGCGACATGGCAGCTTTCGAGGTTTTAGTATTGTAATTTTTGATGGCGTGTGCTTCGTCGAGCGTTACCGTAGCCCATTGCACGGCGGTCAGCGCCTCTTCTTCCGTTTGTAGCAAACCGTAGGTGGTCACTAACAAGTCGCCTGCGCCAAGCGAAGCTAATATTTCTGCGCGAATGCCGTCGTTCAGCGTTTTGACAGTTAACGATGGGGCAAACCGGTTGGTTTCGCTTATCCAATTGGGTCGCACCGACAACGGCGATACCACCAATGCAGGCCCCAGCGAAGCCCTTTGCAGCATCACCGCAATGGCTTGTACCGTTTTCCCCAACCCCATATCGTCGGCCAGACAGGCGCCTGCTCCCCATGACGAAAGGCGGGTCATCCAGCGGTAACCCTCTTCCTGGTATGGTCGCAACTCAGCCTGCAAAGAAACAGGAACCGACATATCTATGTCCTGCGCCGCTTTCAGTCGTTCGCGGAAATCATACCAGGCTTTGTCGGCTGTCAGGGTCGCAAAATCATCAAACGAATCAAGGATCGACGCCGATGCAAACCGGTTAATGATGACGCCGTTTTTTGAAGTCGTTGAAAAGGCGCTTAGCTCGGTCAACCGGCGTTTCAACTTTTCACTTAGAGCGATATATTCACCTTCGGCTAATTCTACAAAACGACCGTGACTGTTTTTCACCAATTCGAGTAAGCGTCCTACCGAAATCACCGTTTGCTCGTCCAATTGCAGTTCGCCCTCCATCTCAAACCAGTCCATTCCGCTCGTCAAACGCAGGTTGAGATTATCGAAGTTGGCCGCATATCTCACTTTTAATCGCTCGCCCTCAGGCCATTCCACGACAGCAATATTGATATGACGCTTCAAGATGTCGAGCAGTTCGAGCGATTCGTATGGGGTATTGAACAACATGACCCCTTCGCCGGCGTCGTATCCTTCGAGCATCTGGAGGTCGGACAGGATGCGGTCGGCATAATCCCGCTCGCAGGGTATGTCGCGCGTCACTAACAGCCGATCGCCATTTTGATGGTTCATTAACGTTTTACAGCCTTTTCCGGGTTTGCAATAGGGTGGGCGGTCTCCAAAGGGCTTGACGAACAACTCCGCTTTCAACCCCTCACTTAAAGGCAACAACTGCACACGTATACGCGAATCGGCTTCCATCTGCTGCGATTGTACATGGTCGTCGTCGATGATAAGGTCGGCATGTACTTCGAGGTAGGCGCTGAAATACCCTAAAACCTTGATTAACTTCTCTTTACCGACTTCGGGTATCGTCTTGCCTTCTCTAACGGCATGGAGGATTTCGCGTTGCTGCTTGTCTATACGATACACTTTATAGCGGGTATTCGTCTCTTTCTCAATGGTGATGTCTTTACGAAATGTCGTCAAATCGCTTTGCAACTGATAATCGCCATACTGCGTTTCATGCACGCTCAACGCCGGGCGGGCAGCAATCAGCTCTACCTGGATGTCGCTATCTTCCAAGAAAATGTACGGATGTCCCACCATCTCCGCGATGGCTTTTTCGTCTATTTCGTACGATCGATAGGTAAGCGCTGCGGCAATACGTTTGTCGTGGTCAGACATTCCGTCTGCCTTGCCCTCCACAAAATTTGATAAGGCAATATTGCGTCCGGAAGTCCAGGCGCCATTTGCCTGCCGGGTTTGAAGTATTGGTAATGCATAAGGATTTGTGCGTGACAATGGAAAAAAACGATAGGCCACCCTTGCTTTTCCGACCTCTCCGTCCTGTTTGATGCGCTTTTTCACAGCATCTAACGAAAGATAGACATTAATTTGCTTTTCCCATTCATCAATAAATTTGACTTGAGACAAAACCGGCTTATAAGGTAATATTTCCGACAATTGACGAACCATATCCGCCGCTTCATTCGACCCCATCTTCATCAAAGTATAGGCTGCTTCGTATGATGCAGGCAGGTAACCGTTCAGGATCGCCATTCGAGTCAATTCCACGCCTGCATTCAATTCATCTGCCGAATTAAAAGATTTGACGCCCATAAACCCGAGCCCGATTATCTTCCACAAGCAAACTTCCTGGTTTTCATAAGTCTCAAAGTATTTAAATTTTTCCTTGTAGTACTCGGAAGCATTGGAGGTCAAATAACGGCTTAACCACAAAAAGATCGAGTCGGTATGACTATGTATTTTAGTTTTTTGATCGTTAATTCGCTCTAACACAGGGACATACAATTCCTGTTCAACGGCAGTCAGCGAAACAAAATAACATAATGCAACTTCAGGAATGACCGGAATATAGGATTGTCGGAGATCGCGTCGTTGCTTTTGCAGGCCTTTATCAAAAGAAATCAAGGCTTTATCATGTTCGCTATTCATAGTTAATAGACATGCTTTTGCAAAATGTAGAAGCGGATTATTAATTGAGCTTAACAGCCTATTCACTAACTTCCATTCGCCGCATTTGATGTATAATAAGGCTTGTTGATTGTTTATTGTTGTTTTCACCATATTTAATCGCGCTTCTATCCGGCGTATTTCGGACAATAAATGGAGTTTGCTAATTTCCTCGTTCACTTTTAAAGGAAATATCACATCCATGATTTTTGTCGAGATACGGTCGTAGTAGTTTTCGTAAAGTGGTTGGGCGAAAAGTAATGTCAGCGCTTTCACTTCATTCATACGAAATAATTCATCTTCACACGTCTTTAATTTCTCCGGCTGATTAAACAACGCATCCAAATAATAAAGGACATATTTGTTCGTATTGTCGTATCTATAAAAGTAATATTTATTTATAAAGCGATTTTCTGCAAATACTTCTTTCTCATTGTTATATCCCGTTATCAACGGATAAATCCACACCAATACCTGCTGTTTCAACAAGTACGACTCGGTATAGTTGTCCCTGACTAAAAATTGCTCTGACGCGAAATATAATATCGTTTTCAAACATTCGTGCGTCATCGTTATTCGGAGATTGACGACTTTTAAAAGCTCTGAAAGGCTAATTGCGTTAGGACTAAGCGCTAAAACATGGAAGACATGCTTCTCATTTGCAGGAAGAGAAGTGTAAAACTTGATAAATTTTTCAATCATTGAAGCGTATTTTTCGCGCAAAGGTAAAAAAAATTATCTTTCCTGACGCCTACCTCTTTCGTCTGTCTCATTGTACGCGCAGTCGATGTATTATCATCATCGATAGAAATCCTCCTTGCTCGGTATAGCCCGTTAGCGGTCTCTACGCTCGCTTCGTTCGTCGTTTTTCAATTATATAATGCTTGCCGTTAATACCAGGTCACATCCATAATTGATATTCAGCGTAGTACCAGCGGGGGCGTCAGTATATCCCTTGATGGTCACTAAAATCGATCTGGTGGCCAACAGCTTGGTGATGAAAGCGGATGTAAACTTGTTCATATCGGTTGTGAACGTGAATGCGCCACCCATGGTGTACGACGGGACTACAATCGAATCATCGACGCCTACAGCCGTGATGGTGAGGTTCTCTACGGTGTAATCATTGGCAGGGACGGTGGTAACGTTGATGCGCGAGGCGTTTACAGCTACCTCTCTGATTTTGCTGGCGTACGTTATCGCATCGTTATCTTTCAATTCGTCAATGATGACCTTTCGCGTCAAAGTGAATGACTGGGTGGCTGCAGCGCGTAGCGCAATTTCCCCTGCTGCCGACCTGAGCGCTGTCTCGCTTTTGCTCTCAGCCGTAAAGTCGAAACTGACGTTGTTGACTTTGAAATCCTTCGACGTGGCTTCCTTGATTTTTTCACATCCTGCCGTTAGCAGGCATAAGCACATAAGTGCGTAAAAGATAATTTTTTTCATGTTGTTTAATTTTTTAAAAAAAAATATTATTTAAAAATATCATATTTCCGACAGCAAAGATACGATGTAAAAAACAATATGTTACCTCTCAAGTAGTTTTTTTTTAAAAAAAAAAAATCAAAATCGCCTATTCACATACTTTCGACTCTGTTTTTTTGACTTTTTTATAGGAAAAACCAGCTAATATGAAAATCGGTCAATAAAATATTACTTAAAAAATACCTCTTTGGGGGGTATTGCATTTTTTATCCCAAAGCAGACTGAAAGACAATACCGAAGATTGCTGAAATCTCGACAATCGAAGACAATAATTACGCCGCCTTCTGGCAAGAGGAAGGATATACCGACATCCTGATATAAGGAATAGGCATACGAACTTACGATAATGATGACTAAAATACTTTCATGCGTAGAAATAATTTTGCAGTTATGTGAAAACTTACTACCTTTGCGTTTAAATAGACATTTTATATTTAAAATAACCAGTTAAGATATGAGAAAGATTAAAGAAACCTTTATGAAGCGAATCTTCACAATAGCCGCATTTTTGCAACCAATGATTGTTAAGTAAAAAGAATTATTAACGAGTATGGAAAAGCAATGATGCCGTTTTTAGAACAAATTGGTATCTTAGTTTCAAATGGCGACTTTTGGAAAGAATATACAACCGCCGCCATAAGTGACTATGAATCTATTCAACATTTGGATAAATTTCCGCTCAGTTTTATCCTTACCGGAAAATTGAGTAATATTCATAAAAGAAGACGAAACAGGAAGCATACTTAAAAAACGGCAACATGTAAGCTGAAATGAAAGTATAAAAACACCCTCAACAAAACAGACAGATAGTGCAATGACAGCAGTATTTTTTTTGTAATGATAAGAATGTCGCTTTTATCCAATTATCGGATGTATAGGCGCAGTAATTTTGCAGTCGATTTTTAACTAAAAAATATTCAAAATGGAAAAATTAATTGTATGGGTAGAAATACCATCCGCCGATTTTGAGCGCGCGGTAAAATTTTTCAACTCGGTG
>Ga0082212_10003341_pt1 | contig 22831 bp, 15 predicted proteins | sample TergutNt197P3_FD_71548 | JGI IMG/M metagenome (GOLD analysis project Ga0082212, IMG submission 71548) | Neocapritermes taracua P3 segment gut microbial communities from Petit-Saut dam, French Guiana - Nt197 P3 | ecosystem: Host-associated > Arthropoda: Insects > Digestive system > Gut ...
TCAAGCCTTATCTTCGAACCAAATACCGATTATTGGCGGGAGGGCCAGCCTTTCCTTGACGCTGTAGAATTTCACGGGATCACCGACGCCATGGTTCAAAACGCCGCACTCATGACGGACGACCCGGTAGCCCGCATCGATTTCTTCCAAACCACCAACGCTGAACAAATCTGGACCTTGGCGAACGCTGGGATTGATTTTGATTATTCCCACATGCGCAGCACCGGTTCCTTCTGTCTTTGCCCAAACAGTGTACTCGAAGCGGATAACCCGCTATATGACTTAAGGGTGCGTACGGCTATATCCCACGCCATCGACCGTGAGGCGATCTGCGAGGCGATGGGCTTCGATATCTGGAATCCTTCCATGCAGCTTACCGGTCCCGGATTCGCGGGAAACCTGAAGGACGGTAATCCCTATCTGGAGCAGGGCGTCTATGATCCGGATAAGGCAAAAGCGATGCTCGCGGAAGCGGGATACCCCAACGGCTTCGACACCTTAATGACCGCAAACGCCACATACGGGAATCAGGTCGTGGCTATACAGGAAATGCTGAGCCGCGTCGGGATCAATTGCAGGCTGGAAACTACAGACGCCGGCAGGATCACCGACCTGCAGAGAAACGGCTGGGAAGGCATCCTCGCCATGAACTGGGGCCAGGTCACCAACACCGGCGTTTCCTATAACATGTACTGGCATCCCGACGTCACCGCGTATGTAAGCGCCATGCGCCCGCCGGAGCTGGAAGCCATGTACTATGCCGCCCGCCGCGCCGAGACCATAGACGATAAGCTCCTGGGCGACTTAGGCGAGCTGGCGCTGAAGTACCAGGTCTTCGTACCGGTGTATCAGACCTTCAACGCTTACTTCATCCGCAACGGCATCGTAGACGGCGGTTTCAAGAAGTACGGAACCGGCATGTGGTCGCCCTGGATGGCGCACTGGGAAAAATAACCCATCACAGATAGCTCGCCAAAACATAGGCATGCAAGCATGTTTTGGCGAGCTATTTTTTTCTGATTATTTCTGAGTACGCTCAGTTAATCGTCGACTCTTTGTATTCCCTGGCTTTCCATCCAGTTATCCAGTTGATCCAAAAAACGCATCTCATCCATGTCATTGCGGTCGCCTGGCTGGCTCCCCTCATAAAGCATGACGCTGTATCCAGCTTCCCGCAGTTTCATAGCCTGTTCCTTACGGGTGAGATTACAACCGACGCCACTACGCCATACTCCGAAAAGGGCGCCGTCCGCTTGATAAATTTCTGCAAATTCGTTCAATGCATAAGGGCGGACATATTCGTCCTGCTTATATGCATGGGGCGACCTTGCGTCAGCTCCAGATGTGGAGCGGAATATGTCTTCTCTTGTCTTGATAGATGTATCCCTTGGGTTGGACGCGTAATCCCGTTTGCCAATGTTCCCATCCGGTTTTCGTTCGAGAGAAAAGTACAGGCCATTAGAATACTGAGAGCCGATACAGACCGCTCCGTATTTTTGTTCCATGTACCGATAATACTTCAAATAATGCCATGGCGGCGGGTGGGCTTCCATCCACCGGAACTGCTCGTTCCCAACTGCTGCGATCTGGTTCTGTACTCGCCACTCCACTTCATCCCTGAACATTTTCCAGAAGCTTTCCGCTTCATCGGGATCGATCCTGGTCAGTCCACCTAACGTGTAGAACGAATATAAATCCTTGACAGACAATGGCGCAGGCTTAAATGACATAAAATATGCTACTTCTTCACGGTATCTCGTCGCCGCGTTGTTTGCACGTATCTGCCTAACCATCTCCTCATCGCCGAATTTCTGTCCGAAAACCCGTTCAATGTCATTTACTTGCCGGAGAGTACAGTAAATTTTATGCTCAAACATCACCTTTTCCCGTAAGGGATCCTGATCGCCGAGATACATACAGAAGTCCGCCATCCAGCGAGGTACCGGCGAGAAATCCTTTGCTTGCTCACCGCGCTTGGTATGAGAGTCGCAAACACAGGGGAAAGGCACGACAAACTGACGATAGGGGAATGGGCTGCCATCCATCTGGTAACCCATAAACTGTCCCCCCCAGCAATCGCCGTGATAGCCGCAAATCTCCCGCCCCCATCCGCGAATCTCACAGGCGAGGCGGCTCTGTCTGGCAAAAGAGTCGCTTTTGGCAGCGATCATGGAGCCAGCCGGATTATCTTCGACTACAGTTATCGCCGGGAAGGCTGTATACCAACTATTATTACCCTGTCCGACCACTTTGTCTTTGCTCTCAATAGATTCTTGCCACTTTGCCCTCAATTCCTTCGCTTTATTCCAGGAGTCAAGAGGCTTTGTTTCCCATTTCTGACCTTTCATCTCTCGGCATCCTTTCTAAATCCCTGTCATATCGCTGCTCTAATCTACCCAGGCATTCCAGGGCAACCAAATCGTACCCGAACTCCATCCGCTCCATTCGGTATCATGGACGCGATTATTGAGGATAAAAGTGCTATATCGGTCGAAGATTGGTATACATACCATGTAATCCAACAGCGCTTCATGCATTACTTCGTAGTTTGACTGTTCCGGCATGAGGGTTTCCCGGGCGGTATCATACATTTCAATCCATTTCGGCTCCGTAGCAAACGGACGCCACATACTTGTCAAATATTGGTTGACCGGATCAAAATGCAATCTGAATGTACTTGCCATAGCCGGTAGCGGTGTAATCCCACCAAAAAGCAACCCATCCCAGCCTTGCATCTGCAGAGCGCTTGCGGCGCCGCCTTCAGGATAACTGGCATCTGAACGGATACCAACAGCCTCCAACATGCTTAATACAGCTGTAGACATGTCGCGGTCGGTACTCGGCGTCGGTATATGCACTGGAATGGTAAACCCATCGGGATAACCGGCAGCCGCAAGTAATTCCCGCGCTTTATCCGGATTGTAGGAGAAGTAGTTCTGCTCGCCCTTATTGCCGTAATATGGAGGCGGAATCATCGCCTTAGCCGGCGTCCAGACGCCAAAACCTCTGGCTTCGCAGATTAATTCACGGTCAAGGGCATAGGATATCGCTTGTCTGACTTCAAGTTTACTTAATGGTGAATTGGGGTCAGTACTGTCCGGGAAAAGAGCAGCTGGTCCGGTTACATATCTCGCGATATAAAGATCCGGGGAAGTGGCAAGCATCTGTATCTGTTCCCCATTAGTCGTCCCTAAAACGTCTATTCTCTCATTATCGTTGTTCGATAATACAGCGGCACTCTGAATCACTGTATCGCGCATTTCAACAAATTCGACGCTATCAAGATAAGGTTTACCGGGCATCCAGTAATTATCGTTTCGTGAGTAAAATACGCGCATACCAGGTGTATGCTCTGTAACGATGAAGGCGCCTGTCCCTACCGGATGAATTTTCGCGTAGTCTTCCCCGTTCAGCTCATAATTCTTTTGGGAGACGATGGTAAAGGTGTGAGAACACAGGATCGGGATAATTGAATTGATATAGCTGTCCAGAATGATTTCCGCTTCAAATTCAGAAAGTACATTGACGCCAAGTATCGCCGGATTCATCAGGTTTGTCGCCATATAATAATCGTAATTCCATTTTAACGCTTCCGCATTAAAGAGCGAGCCATCGTGAAAAGTGACGTCGTCTCGTAGTTTGACGATAACCTTGGATTCATCTTTCCTGATTTCATATTCTTTCACTAGATGCGGGAATATCTCGCCATCTGTAGCTTCAAGTAATAGTGTCTCGCCGAACGGGGGATAGAGTGTTGTAGAACCAGGCTGTAAATACTGTGGCAGGCCAAATAACACTGATGTGTCTGTGGTTCCTGCCCAGCGGAGGTGCCCGCCATATTTATGGTCATCCGGTGATCCTGTATTAACTGCTTCTGTTGCACCTTGCGCTGGTGTTCCAGGCGAAGTGGCGCCGGGAGACGTTTGCTGTTGTACCGTTCCCTGAGGCGGCGACGCGGGCTGGTCGCTGCCACATCCTGTAAAAACGAGCGTAAGTGCAAATATCACAACTAATAATATTATTTTTTTCATTGCAGATCTCCTCTATCACTGTTCTTTCCAAGCGTTTGCGGGCGTCCAGACTGTTCCTGAATCATATATCGCATGCCCGGTATCGTGAATTGTGTTTCTGATGATAAAACTGTCATAGGTATTATAAATTGGGATGACGCCCATCGTATCCAGTGTCACGGTTTGCATTAAAGCTGTAAGATCCTGGTCTATATCCTCAGTAAGTCTAGCGGCAAGATACGCGGATTCCATTTCTGCCGGCCGCGCGCAACTTACATTGAATTGATTATAAATATCATAATGTAGATAAAATGCATCCACAGGATTGGCGAGTAATCTGAACTGCAGAGTCGTCAGGCCTTCCCACCCGGACTTGTTTCTTAAATCCGACCAGGCGCCTGATTCTGGAAACTGTAATTCAGCCTTGATTCCTACCGCATCCAGCATGCCTTGCATAGCAACGACTATGTCCTGATCCACGCCTCTGCCATAAATCGTTGTACTGAAACCATTGGGATATCCAGCTTGGGTCAAGAGTTCCTTTGCTTTATCGATATCATAATCAAAATATTCTGGCGGATTGGCCAGATGGCCCTTAAATCCTTCTGGGATAAGCTGATCTGCGGGCTTGAGAATGCCAAAACCTCTTGCATCGCATAGAGCTTCGCGATCCAGGGCATAAGCCACTGCTTGCCTGACTTCTTTTATTGCAAAAGGTGAATCCGGGTTATTGCTACTGGGCCAAAAACAGACCGGCCCGATTGGTAAAGTTTTACGATAAACAGGAGCCTGGCTCATCAGCATTTGCACCTGCTCACCTGCCGTTGTGGTTAATATATCAATGGCGTCACTTCCCGTCGACAGCATGGCTGCTTCCTGTGTTAGGACGTCTGTCATGTAAATATATTCAATCGTATCTAAATACGGCTTGCCGGATTCCCAATAATTCTCATTTCTATCATATGTAGCTGACATCCCGGAAACGGTTTTCGTTACCTTAAAAGGGCCGGTTCCCACAGGATTTGCCTGGGCGTACTCCATCCCATTTTTTAAATAATTTTCCATGGAAACCTGTGAGTAACAATGCGTACTCATGGTTGGAAAAAAGCCGTTCCAAAAGAATTCCAGAAGAATGGCAACCTCATACTCGCTTCGGGCTTCCGCTCCTTTAAACGAATAGAAAAGCTTGCCTGAATCTACCTGCGTATTAAGGTTCCATGCCGCCACTTCAGCATTATAATCCGTCCCGTCTGTGAACTTTATCCCTTCCCGCAGCTTTATTCTTACCTCGGAATTCTCTACGTCAACTTCCCAGGATGTAGCAAGCGCAGGCTCAAACCCACCGTCCGCAGTCGCTAAAAAATATGACTCCGACCATGGTACGCTTAACGTGGTTCCTGGAAACAAGTCCCACGGAAGCCCAATGGTGGTTGCATTCAAATCTGCTCCACCTACTATGCGTACCAAACCGCCGTATTGTGGCTCTCCAGTATCCGCATTCTGATTCGTACCAGTCGAAGCACTGCTGTTTCCTGTATTTCCACTACTTTGTGTTGAGCTTGCAGAACCTGCGCCACTGCTGTTTGAAGCTCCTCCACCTCCGCAGGCAGCTAAGGCGAGGATAAACATTAGTACCAAAAGAACGGTTGCGATCTTCCTCATAATCAACAGATCCTCCTTACTGATATATGCCCAAAGTATTAACCAAAGTATAGTACACTTCCCTATGCTTTACAATAGGGATTGAACCCATGTGTGGATTGAGCCTATGTGAAACGCAAATACTGAATACCAAAGGCGAGGCCTTAAAGCCATCACAGATAGCTCGCCAAAACATAGGCATAAAAGCATGTTTTGGCGAGCTATTTTTTTCTGAACACATCCGGAAATAATCGACTATACATCTCATTTTTGTTGCTACAGCTAAACTATTGACGTTTTTTCTAATGCGTGGTATGCTGAAAGCACAGAATGATTGTTCGCCAAAACATGCTCATTTACCTATGTTTTGGCGAGCTATCCAAGGAGGTTGAGATGAAAGTCATCGGTCGCGAGAAAGAGAAAGCCGCGCTTAAGCAATACTTCGAGTCAGAGTCGCCGGAATTTCTGGTCGTGTATGGACGAAGGCGTATCGGCAAGACGTATCTGATACGCGAGTACTTCAGCGGGAAGCTCGATTTCTATGTAACCGGGCTCGCGAATGGGAAAAAGGAAGATCAGCTACAAGCCTGGGGCACGGCGATCAAGGATAGCTTTGGCGGATCGGACGAAAAAGCTGTAAACTGGCTCGACGCATTCACTATTTTAAAAAACAAGTTGGAAAAGCCCGGTAAAGCAAGAAAAAAGGTAGTATTCATCGACGAAGCGCCTTGGATGGACACGCCGAAATCAGGATTCCTGACTGCCCTGGAGCATTTTTGGAATGGATGGGCGTCTGGGAGGCCGGATATCCTTCTTATTGTCTGCGGCTCCGCTACGTCATGGGTAGTGAAAAATTTATTGAAGTCGAAAGGCGGCCTGCACAACAGGGTGACGCGGAGAATGCGCCTGCTTCCTTTCACCCTGAAGGAAACGGAAGGCTATCTGACGGAAAGGGAATTCAGCCTCGGACGTTATCGTATATGCGAGGCATATATGATTTTCGGCGGCGTGCCCTACTACTTAAGTCTGCTCGGAAAGGGATTGAGCTTGCCACAAAATGTAGACGCCCTATGCTTTGCGGAGGACGGCCCGCTTCGCGGTGAGTTTCAGGAGGTTTATTCCACGCTATTTCGCAATTCCGACAACTATATTAACGTCGTGACGGCGCTGAGCGTGAAAACCAAAGGGCTTACCCGGGACGAAATCATCCGGGAAACCGGATTGACCTCCGGCGGCGGATTAACTCAGATCATGGAAGAGTTGGAGCTTTGCGGGTTCATCCGCTCCTATCCCAATTATCTAATGGATGAAAGCCTCTGTCTGTATCAGCTCATCGATCCTTTCAGCTTGTTCCACTTACGATTTATCAAAGGCAAGCGGCCAAGAAATCCTCGGTTTTGGACGAGCAATCTGGAAAGCCCCTCTCAAGCGGCATGGAAAGGTTATGCGTTCGAGCAAATCTGTCTTTCCCATTCTGAGCAAATCAAGCAGGCTCTTGGCGTCGCTTCGATTTCCACGGAGATATCGTCTTGGCGCAGCAGACGATCATCGCCGGGCGCGCAAATCGACTTGCTAATCGACCGAAAAGACGGGATCGTCAATCTGTGCGAAATGAAGTTCAGTAAAGCGAAGTATATAATATCCGGAAAAGAAGAGGAGTCCCTGCGAAATAGAATCGCCGTGTTTGAAGCGGAGACCTGTACAAAGAAGGCTGTACATCTTACCCTTGTGACAACATATGGAGTCACAAAGAACCGTCATTCCGGCGTCGTCCACTCCGAAGTCACCCTTGACGAACTGTTTCGCGACTGATCGACCTGCAAGCATAAAAAGAACCCGGGAAGCATGGAGTTTTGACTGTGCTCCGTGAAGCTTCCCGGGTTCTTTTTTTATTTACTACTTTTCCTCAGTCGACCCAGATGTCCTGAGGCAGCCACTGGGTACCTACGCTCCACTCGGCAAAGCCGCCGTCATGGACGCGATTGCTGATGACATAGTTCGAAGACGTTCCATATACCGGGATAATCGTCATGTTGTCAAGAAACAGTTTGTGGAGATCCTGCACCAAAGGAGGCTCCACTGTGGGAGTCGCCCTGGCGATATCGATCATTCCTTCATATCCGGCAGGCCGGAATGTGCTTACATAGTAGTTTTCGATGGGATCGACGGTCAGCCTGAACGTACTGACCATATTGGAAAGCGGGCTGAAGCTGCCGACGAGCAAGCCGTTCCAGCCGTTATTACGCAGGTCGGTCACGGCGCCGGATTCCGGGAAATTCAGATCACAGTTGATGCCGACCTGGCTCAACATGTTTTGAACGGCGACGATGGCGTCCCTGTCGATGGTAGCCGCTGCGTGCAATGGGATATTGATACCATTGGGGTATCCCGCCTTGGCGAGAAGCTCTTTCGATCTGGCAGGGTCATAGTTCAGGTCGTAGGAATCCGGAAGGTATCCGGGGAAAGGCGCCGGGATCAGCTGTACACCCTGCCGCCATATACCAAAGCCACGTGCGTCTACGATGGCTTCACGATCAATGGCGTAGGCTATAGCCTGCCTGATCTCCAGTATCGAAAGCACGGAGTCAGGGTTCTTGCTATCCGGGAATAGCGACACCGTCGCGCCGGTCATAGAGTTGACATAGATATCGGCGGTTTCCCTCAGTGTCGCCACCTGCTCGCCGGATGAGGTCGACAGTACGTCGATTTCCCCGGCCATAAGCGCTGCTACCTGGGTCATGGGGTCGGTCATGGCGATGTATTCATAGAAGTCCAGATAAGGCTTACCCGGCTGCCAGTAGTCATCCCGGCTCTCAAATACGACTTTGATGCCGGGGATCCTTTCCTTCAGCCTAAACGGTCCAGTACCAATGGGATTATTGAGAGAATAATCCTCGCCGTTCTTAAAGAAAGCTTCCTTTGATATCATAGCCGTGCCCCGGGAGCCAAATGTGGCTAATAAAGTATTGCTGAAATCCGAAAGCAGTATCGCTACTTCAAATTCGCCTCTGGCTTCGGCGCCGATGATCGTGTTGGTGATCAGCTTGACGTCGATGTAGTTTTCCATATTCCAGACCACTGCTTCGGCGTTGAACCTGGATCCGTCGGAGAATAATACGTCGTCTCTCAGCTGGAAGCGGATCTCAAGATTGTCCAGGTCTATCTCCCAGGATTTAGCCAGGAAGGGGAATACCTCTCCCGTAGGTCTCTCCAGCAAAAATGGTTCCGCGTAGGGTGTGGTGGGATTACCCGTCAGGATGTACTTCCACGGTATGCCAAAAGGATTCTCCAGGGTAGAAGTGGTGGTCATCCGGAGTGTACCGCCGTACTTGGGCCCCGTCGGCTCGGCGGGAGCCGGCGTGCTTGGGGTAGTCGGCGTGGAAGTGCTTGGACTGCTTGGGGTAGTAGTACTGCCAGGCGAAGTAGGGGTTGCGGGAGCGGATGAATTCCCGCCGCCGCAGGCAACCAGAGCGAGGAGCAAAATCAGTGCCACAAAAATGGACGCGGTTTTCCTCATGATCTACAGTTCCCTCCTTTTAATCGTTTGGTGAGTGACTCCAAGAATTAAGCCAAGTATAGTACACATTGATTTGCTTGACAATAGGAAGTACTGGGATACAATAAATGGTAATCCCTTTGATTTGTTTGCGTATTTCTGGTATGATAAAACCATGAGATATATCGGTTCAAAAGCAAGGATACTGGACTTTATCGGCGACACAGTGAATCAAACATTCGGATCAGTCGATAACGCTATTGTCGCAGATTTATTCGCTGGAACTTGTTCAGTATCTGAAATGTTTAAACATCAAAAAGCGAAGGTGATAACAAATGATTACCTTCATTTTTCCTATGCGTTTCAGGTCGCTAAAATCAAGCTCAATACTGAGCCTGCCAGCACTATCCCTTATCAGGAGGCAATATGCCAGCTAAATGAACTTGATGGGAAGGAAGGTTTTTTCTATCAGGAATACACGGTAGAGGGAAGCCGACAATCGGGAGTCGAGCGAAATTACTTCTCCGAGAGAAATGCGAAAAAAATGGACTCGATTTGTATGAAAATGAATAGTTGGAAAACAGCTGGAATGATTTCGGACGATATGCTATTCCTCCTAGCTGCCAGTTTAGTCGATGCAATAACAAAGGTTTCGAATACTTCCGGTACCTATGGCGCGTTTTTAAAAGTTGATGACCAACGCAAATTCAAAGACTTAGAATTGACGCCTTTCGATTTTCATAATAATGATAAAGTCAACGAAGCTTACCGATCTGATATTTCAGACATCATCGATGATATTCAAGGAGATATATTATACCTAGATCCTCCTTATAATACCAGGCAATACCCGCCGTATTATCATATTTTAGAAACAGCAGTTTTGTATGATTCACCGCCTATATATGGAATCACCGGTAGACGCCCTTACCAGGATTCGCTTTCTCCATTCTGCATGAAGGAGAAAGCGCTACCGGCAATGCTTGATATTGTTGCCCGGGCGCGATTCTCAGATATATATCTTAGCTATAGTACAGATGGGATAATGAATTATCAGACGCTTTGTGATGAGCTTACTACTTATGGTGATATTCAGCTTTTTACTAAACCATATCGCCGCTATAAGTCGAACGGAGGCGGAACTGGGGAGAAAGAGGTAAAGGAGATCATCATCTATGTCAAAAAGCGATGAGCCTATAAAGCTTGGCAAGAACGGTATTGATATGGGTGAGCGGGGCGTCTATGATAAACGCAACAAATTAAATGACTTAACTGGTAAGGAATGGGTATATTTTACCAACTCTGTCTGGATCACCGGCTATAGCCCCACCGCTAAAGAAAATGTCGGATTGAAATATAGAAAAATACATCCATCACCTAAGCCACCCGCGCTGATGAAAGATATCATCGAATTTTTTACGAAAGCCGACGGGAAAATACTTGACCCATTCTGTGGAGTTGGGGGAACACTTCTGGGAGCGGCTCTCGCTTCCGGAAACCGCCAAGCTGTCGGGCTCGAATTGGAAATGGATTATATCGAAGCTTATCGCAAAGTCTGCGAGACAGAGGGTTTACAACCTATGACCATGATACACACAGACTCTATGCATATGCTCCAATATCCGGAAATCGCGGATTCCATTTTCGATTTAATTATCGCCGACCCGCCATATTCGGATATGATGTCAAAAGTAAGAACAGGCCAACGAAAGAAACTATATCATGATTCTTCACCTATGCCTTTCTCTGAGCTGGAAACCGATCTTGGAAATATGCAGGCAGAGCAATACTTCGAAGCCTTGAAGAATATCATGGAGTTGTGCTTTTCCAGATTAGCGAACAAAGGCTATATGGTCGTCTTTTGCAAAGATTTTCAGCCGCAGCCGGGTAATCCAAACCTGTTGCACGCAGAAATCGTCAACGAATTATGTAAGATCGACGGATTAGAATATCGCGGGATGAGGATCTGGCATGACCAGGCGATGTCGCTGTTTCCTTTCGGCTACCCATATTCATTTGTAATGAATCAGATCCATCAGTACATATTGGTTTTCCGGAAGGAGCTATAGCTATGCCTCCGACAGAAACGTCGCAGTACGCGGGTGACGGTAAGCTTATGCGCAACTATGGGTGGGTGCAGAATACTTCAAACCTGTCAACAGTAAGGGATACTGTTGAATTGGTTTCGGTCGATGGAATGAACCACAATGCCTTGATGCGGAGTATATACTCCCAGCGAGTGACATTGGGCAGCATTAAAAAGAAATGGGAATGGGATGCCCGATGTCGTATCAAAGCAATTTGCGCCTGCGGCATGGCGGAATTAAATCGAGAGAAACAAGGATACTGTCTTACCGAATTAGGGAAAGAACTGTGCAACTCATATCGAAGCGATTCATTTTACAGGAGACTACGAATCTTGTCGAATGAAGAAAAAGAGATTTTTCGCCAAGGACTTCTGACTAATCCACCTGTTATCAGAGTACTCAGCCTACTGAACGATAACAGAAAAAAAGAATTAGGCGGTATGTCAAAGTATGACGTCGGAAGACAGTTGGGTTTTGTTGGCGACATAGGTTTTACGCATTACGAAGCAGAGTTTGTGGCGCGGAACGAAAAGAGCTTTCATAATGCTGAGGGAGACGCCGACAAATGGGCGAGGACAATTATCAGTTGGTTAACGCAAGTGGGCTGGGTAGTTAGTGCCGGTAGTCAAGATATTTATGGGAGAAGCTTACCTTTATTTACTACTACCTATGACGTTGATAGAGTACTCCGCTACTCGGCTCGATCTACAAAAAAATACATCCCCCAAGAAATGCTTTGTTCAGATCATCACCCATTTGCTGGCATTATTCAGCAACGTCGTATCGCAATTCTCCAAATGCTCGCCGGGGAATCATCTTTGCCCATATCTGAGATGCTAGAATCGATGAAGCGGCGCGGGATAGATACCGATGCTGAAACTCTGGCCTTCGATATTCTAAATCTGCGTCAAGCAGGGATTCAAATATCAAGAGAGCGCTCATATTATCGCTTGTCCGACAATATAAATCTCGATACTATTCCGGATCAACCAGATCGGCCTAGTCAAGCAGTAAGCGGAGTAGAAAAACAAATCGAGCACTATGTCGCGGTATACGCGGATTCGCTCCCACCACGCCTGGTTGACAATGCCATACGATACGGCTTGGGCGGCGCCGACAGCGCTGCAATGTTTGAAGCGACGATTGGGCGATTGTTTTCTCATATGGGATATGAGTCACAGCGCCTAGGGCAGGGACAAGGAAGAGTCGCTGATGTTATCGCTAAATACAGAGATGCGCAGTACGCAAAATCCTACGCTTTGATTATCGATGCGAAAGCATATGGCAAATATAATTTCCCTGCCGGGGATATACGAAAAATGAAAGAGTATATCAAGGCCCATGGTGAAGAATTACTTCAGGACAAAATCCCCCGTCATGCTTTCGCGTTCGTCAGCATGGCTTTCACAATGCCGGATGAGAAACTCAAAGAAATCGCGCTGGATACCGCTGTGTCCGGTACTGCTATCGATGTGTATTCATTATTAGAATTAGGCTCAATGGTTGCACAGCGGCAAATATCAATATCCGCAATTTATCCCACGTTTACCACAAATCAACAGTACATCTGCCCGCAGACTTAGCGGCTCACTTTTTAAGGATTTCCTTCCATTGACACATACAGCCGCTATGATACAATGAAATCACAGTTGATTGACAATACAGGAAATCATTGGGCGTAAAAAAGAATAGGGATCGAAAGGAGAACAAACGATGAAAAAAACCATTTTAGCACTTCTGGTTTTGGCTCTGTTGTTGAGCTTAGCCGCCTGCGGAGGAGGCTCATCCCCGGCTCAAAGCTCCCCTGACCTTTCACCGCCGCCTTCGACCACCGAGATGCCCTTACCCCCAAGCTCGACCACGGTAGCGGTCGGCGACATGCCTGAGGAGTTGGCGGAAGAAAAAGAATACGGCGGCACCGTGAGGATGGTCGTCACGGTAGATACGGCCTATCCCTTCGGCTTGCCTTGGAATTCCGCCGCGAATATCGCCACCCAGGTTCAAGTGCCTTTCAGCGAGACTTTGATCACGCAATACACTAGAGGTACATTCATCCCCTGGCTGGCCACTGAGTGGATCGCCGATGTGGAGAATGAGGAAGTTCTGCTTAAGCTCAGAGACGACGTCTACTTCAGCGACGGCTCAAAGCTCACTGCCGAGGTCGTGAAGTGGAACTTTGACATGCAGATCGAGACCAAAGCCGCCAATCCCTCCATCGCCGGCGCGGAAGTCAGAGGCGAATACGAGGTAGCTGTCAAGATGGCAGGAGGATTCTCCAATGCGGTACTGCCTCTCCTTGCCGCCCGCAACTACGGCATGACTTCGAAAGAGAACTATGAGAAAGTCGGCGCCGAGAGAGCTGGCGAGTACCCGGTGTGCTCGGGGCCCTTTATCCTACAAGAAAAGATTCCCGGCTCCAAGGTCGTATTTGAGAAGAATCCGAATTACTGGATACCGGGCAAGCCCTATCTGGACAACTTCGAGTATCACGCCATCACCGACGTGATGACCCAGACCGCGGCGATGCTTTCTAAGGACGACAAAGACCGCATCGACGTCCTGATGCAGAACAACGGCGAGCAGATACAGACCTTGCTCAAGGATCCGGATCTGGAGATGATCACCTACGCAAGCGGGCATTCGGCCATCTACCCCAGCAGCAGAAATGAAGACTCTCCCTTCGCCAAGCTGGAAGTGCGGCAGGCGGTAGCTTATGCCATTGACCGGCAGCTGCTGGCTGACGCCAGGGGCTTCGGCGTCCTGACCCCTGCCACGCAGATGATCGTCACCGGCTTTATGGGTTGGTTCGACGACGGCAGGAACTACTATCCCTACGACCCCGAAAAGTCAAAAGCTCTGCTGACCCAAGCCGGCTATCCCAACGGCCTCGACTCGACCTTGTTCGTCCCCCAGTCCACAGACAGGGAGATCGCCATAGCCGTACAAGATATGCTGAGGCAGGTGGGCATCAACTGTGAGATGGAGTTCCCCGAACCCGGATTGATGACGGAGATACGCTCTAGGCGCGGCTGGGAAGGCCTACTGATGGGCGGCTTCACCAACATCACCAGCATGACCAGCACCTACCGTACGCAGCTTGACCCGGACTATCAGTACAACATCAGCGCCTGGCGCCCAGTGGAGGAGATGCTGCCGATCTATAACGCGTCCAGGGTCACTCCTATGCTGGATAATGATTTATTCCAGCAACTTCACGCGTTAATGGCGGATAATATGGTCATCATGCCCCTGCTTTCGTCAAACACGACCTTCATCGTCAACCGGGCTGTGCGCGACGGCGGGTTTGGCTACTATGGCTTGGGCACGATATTCCTGCCGGAAGAAATCTGGCGCTCCACGAAGTAAGGTAAGGGTATAATTGATATCCTCGTAAGCGAAGGGGGGATAAAGATTTGAAAGGGCAAAAATGGGAAACAAGGCCTCTTGACTCCTGGAATAAGGCTAAAGAGTTAAGGGCAAAATGGCAGAAATCCATCGAGAGCAAGGAGAAAGTCGTCGGCCAGGGGAATAATGGCTGGTATCACGCGTTCCCGGACATCACAGTCATCGAAGACAACCCGGTAGGCTCCATGATCGCAAACAAAAGCAATTCTTTTGCCAGAACCTGTCGGCTTGCCAGCGAGATCCGGGGCTGGGGGCGCGAACTCTGCGGTTATGTGAACAACTGCTGGGGCTCTCAGTTCCTCGGGTATCAGGAGGATGGCAGTCCTTTTCCCCGGCGGAAATTTGTCGTCCCTCTGCCTTGCGTCTGCGACCAACATACCAAGCGTGGCGAGCAGGTGAGAGATTTCGAGCCGGTTCCCCGGTGGATGTCGGACTTCAACATGTACCTTGGCGACTATGACCCAGATCGCGAAGTGGCGATGCTCAACCATAAGACTTACTGTAACCTGAAGTCGGTAAACGACGTGGAGCGGATAATCGGTCAGCCGTTTAGTGATGAGACCATGATCGGCATGATGAATTCCAGCACCAAAGTCTCGGAGTACCGCTTCGACGTCGCCAGATTTATGACCAACATACCCGCGCCGCTGTCGGTGAAGGATATCTATTCTTTCTATACGATGGGCGGCTTGACGAAGCTCGATCCGGAAGAAACGGTAGCTTTCTGGAAAATGTTTCGGGACGAAGTGGAGTGGCGGGTGCAAAACAACATTGCCGCCGTGGGAAACGAGCAATTTCGATGGATGGAGGCTCATCCGCCGCCGTGGCACTACTTGAAGTACTATCGCTACATGGAGCAGAGATACGGCGCGGTGTGTATAGGTTCCCAGTACTCCAATGAGCTGGGCTGGCACCTGGAAAAGAGACCGGATATGAGTATCGGCAGGATAGAGTATCCTTCTTATCCGCCTGACTTACCTTTGGAGACCAGGGAAGACATATTCCGCCGGTTTTCCGGCTTTGACGCCAGAGGCCCCCACAGCTATAAGATGGACGAATATCTACGGCCCGCCTCGATACTGGAGTTCGCCGACATCTACCGGGTGGACGGCGCGTTGTTTGGACTATGGCGCTGCGGCGTGGGGTGCAATGTCACCAGGAAGGAGCAGGCGATCGCATTACGGGAAGCCGGATACAGCGTCATGCTCTATGAAGGCAGCCAGCCCGGTGACCGGACAGACATGGATGAGATGCGCTTTTTGGATCAGTTGGATAACTGGATGGAGAGTCAGGGAATACAAAGAGTAGACGATTGATAAGGATAGTTAATAAAGAAGCCGCTATCGTGCGAATGACCACACTTTAGCGGCTTCTTTTCTCATCTTTACAATGAATCCGTTTTAGTCCTGGTACCAGAGTTTCGGCTTTTTGTTCAGGTATTCTTTAAAGAGCCTGGTATGAGGCGTCTTGATGTTAAATAAACGACAGGCATTGCCGCCCAGGATCAGGTTCAGGTCGTCTTGGGGGATATTCAATCTGCCCAGCTCTCTTAAAGCCCAGCCCCATACGTCGCATTGGTGAGACGGCGGCCCCAGGCTGATGTCCTGGTTAACATAGGATTCCGGTACGCAGCCCGGCATCCAGGTCTGAGGCGTGCAGGAAGCGCCCCAATCGGTGCCAAATACCAGTTTTTCGACGCCGATGTTCGGGTCTTTCAGCGGTTTCTCGTATAGTTCCGCCCACCATTGGCCGCATTCCAGATAGACGTTTTGGTGAGAAGCGGCTACGTTCAGGCACTTCTCGTAGTATTCCGTATAGTAGCCTCCGCCCTCTATGCCGGAGTGACAGATGATGATGGGGACGTCGGGGAATTCGCTTGCAACCTGATGACACAGTAAAGGGTTTGCTGTCGGCCTGTCATAGTGTCCCTGTACTTTTGACAAATCGCCGCCTGCGTATCCGGAGGGGAAGCCTGAATGGTACTCGGCGACCACCTTGTATTTTCGCGCCAGTTCATAGAAGTGGCACATGAACTCAAAGCGTTCATCCCAAGTGTCGCCCCGGTAAGGCGTCCCTTCTCCGATGCCCACAAACATGCCGGTATCCAGTAATCGCTCGACTTCATCCAGGGCGTCCTTGATGTCATATGGCTTGCCTTTCCTGACGGCCTGGCCTGTCTCCACCGGATTACACATGGCGACAAAGCGACCGGGATGCTCCTTCATGATCTCGATGTTCCCTTTATTCGTCATACCGAACGCAGGCAGGAGGCAAGCTACATCGATGTCGTAGCGATCCATGTGGTAGAGCATTCTGGGCGCGTTGCTGAAAACTTCGGCTTTCGTGGTCATTCCATTAAATAGGGTCGCGTAATCCGCTTTTTCACCCTTTCTCTGAAAACCGTAGGCGTGTCTTTGACCATGAGTATGCGAGTCCACCATAAAGATACCCTTTGCTAATCCCATAGAATGATCCCTCCTTCAATTGCTCCTCATTACACCTCTTCGCTGCATCGTCTTACTTCGTGGAGCGCCAGATGGATTCCGGGCGGAATATGGTTCCCAGTCCAAACTGGCCGAATCCTCCGTCCCGCACGGCTTTATTTACGATAAATGTCGTATTGGATGAAAGAATAGGAAAGATGGTCATATTATCCGCCATGAGAGCATGGAGCTCTTTAAATAATCCCGCGTCCAGCTCCGGCGTCACCCGGGAAGCGTTGTACGTCGGCAGCATTTCATCCACAGGTCGCCATGTGCTGATGTAGTACTGATAATCCGGATCAAGCTGCAGCCTGTACGTACTCGTCATACTGGTGATATTCGTGAATGCCCCGTAGAGTATCCCTTCCCAGCCTCTAAATGACCGTATCTCCGTCATCAAGCCGGCTTCGTTGAACTCCATCTCGCAGTTGATACCGACCTGCCTTAGCATTTCCTGGATGGCCACCGGGATCTCCTTGTCCGCGGTAGACGCGATGACGAAGGTCGTATCAAAGCCATTCGGGTATCCGGCCTGAGCCAGTAATTCTTTCGCTTTGACCGGGTCGTATGGATAGTAGTCCCTGCCATCATCAAACCAGCCCATGAAACCGTTGACGATCATTTGCTTTGCGGGCTCCAGTACGCCGAAACCTCTGGCGTCGCAAATCAACTGGCGATCGATAGCCAGTGAAGTGGCCTGCCTGACTTCCAGCTTGGCGAAGGGCGAGTCTTCATTTCTGCTGCTGGGGTAGATGGCCGAATACCCGCTGGCATAAGTAAACATCTCGAGATCCGGATCCTGGAGAAGCAGCTGTATCTGCTCGCCGTTATTCTGCATCAGGACGTCGATGCGGTCTTTATCGTCCTTCGATAACATGGAAGCTGTCTGGGTCATGACGTCGGTGATGGCGTGAAACTCAAAGGTATCCAGATACGGTCTGTCCGGCATCCAATAGTTCGGGTTTTTCTCGAAAACCACTCTGGAACCGGGGATTTTTTCCTTCAGCAAGAACGGCCCTGTGCAGACTGGGTATTCGCCTGCCCGGTCGGCGCCGACTTTCTCGTAGTTTTCCTTAGACGTGATGCCGTACGCCCGGCTGGGCAGCAAGGGCAGTACCGCATTAGAGAAGCCTCCCGCCATCTTGATGGCGATCTCATACTCTCCCCGGACTTCAACGCCTGCTATAGACGGATTCGCGGCCTTCTCTTCGATAGACCGGTCAAAGTTCCACTTCACAACTTCGGCATTCAGCTTAGACCCGTCGCTGAAGAATACGTCTTCTCTCAGCTTTAGCCGGGCTTCCTCATTCTCTACATCGGCTTCCCAGCTTTCCGCCAGCCAGGGGATCAAGGTTCCGTTCGTATACTGAAAAAGCAAGGTTTCCGAGAATGGCACCTGCACCTGGGTCGCTACATTTGCGGCGGAATTCCAAGGTATGCCGAACGGGTAAGCGGTATCCGCGGTGGTGATCATCCTGACTGTGCCGCCATACTCCTTCTCATCCGCGTCACCGGCGGCGGCGCCGGATGCGGCAGACTCAGGCAAAGGTACATTTACGGTAGAAGGCGGCGGCGTCAGTACGGGCGCTTCCTGAGGCGGCGCGGGAGTCGAACCTCCGCCTCCGCAGGCAGCCAAGCTGAGCAATAGAGCGAAAACAAGCAGCGCGATAACAGTTCTTTTCATTTCTTTGTTCCCCTTTCCTTTTCGATACAAATCAGTTATTCGGCAGAGCCGCCAGCACGACCTCGGCCAGGGCTCGGTCCACATACAACGAGGAAGTATAGTAGCGGTATCCCTCCATCTCCCCGGCGTCCACAAAGTATCTCCTGGAAGGCCCCGGGTAGAAGGCGAAATGCTTCTCAGGGCCGCCGTCCACATATGTCACGGTGACCTGTAGTATCGGCTCCACCCCTTCGGGGATCGGCTCGAAAGTAAGCTCCTCATAACGGGCTTTGCGGAGGGTCTCGCAAAAAGTCATGAAATTGTTGCGGTGGGCTTCACGGCCGTCGATGTAGATAGCCAACCGCCCGACGTCGCTGTGGTCGAGGGTGAAGCGATACACCTCGGCGCCGGTATCGATAAATATCTCGTCCACTTCGTCCAGGTAAAGCGTAGTCACGTTCCGGCTCATGTAGTCGTCAAACTGTACGCTCAGCCAGGGCAGCTTGTCTTCTCCGATACGGTAGACCAGAGGTACGCCCTCCCGCATGATATAGACGGAGCCCGTTTCATCCGGCTCGCCGGTCACCAGGGTAAAGTCCCCGGCTTGCCGGTTCTTTACCGTGACCGTAGCATATGGCTGATCCAGCCCATACTCAGCCAGCAGCTTCTCATCCGGGTAGATAGCCGCTACCGAGTCGGCCTGCAGTCCATACAAAGTAAGCAGCTCATACTGCGCCTGCTGTACATTTAGCGGGCGGAGCACCGGCTTACGCAGCATGTGCGTGTGCAGATCCATAGGCGTCGCCTCTCTGGCGGTGACCGGCGTGATCTGTATCTCCCCCAGTTCCTCCCTCACCCTACCGCCGAGAGTCAGCTGCTGGGCGGTGTAGAAATCCGCGGGGCTGCCCTGCGTAAGGCCCACAGCCATATAGCTCGTCTCCGGCTGCATACAGACATTCAGGCGGTAAGCCGGTACGAGGTAGATAGCCGGTTCGCCTAAGACCTGTACATAATAGTTGCCCATATCCGGAGATGGGTTGCCGATAAGCAGTGTCAGGCGGTCGCCTTCGACGTCGGTGATCTTCACGGTACGGGAAGGATCGTCCAGCCCGAAAGCGGCGTAATCCTCCACTCGCTCATACAGGAGCTGCGTGGCGGTAAGCCCCGCCGCCCAGTATAGCACTTCATTCGTCTTCGTGAAGTCCAGCGGAAGCTCTTCCCTGCCGACCAGCGTGGAGAAAGGCACAGTACCCATATATACCGGGGCAGCATCCTGGTCTTCGTCTTCCGGCAGTCTGGTCACCGTATAAGTCGCCGCGCCGTCCGACGATACCACCGCCACCTCGGCGATAAGTGCATCAAAGCGAAACACCTCGACGCTGCCGATCATGGACAAGGTCGGCGGCGGCTCGGGCGGGGGCTGACTGCGCAGCAGTATGAGGGCCGCCAGAAGTCCTCCGATAATCAATATAAACGTAGTGAGTATTACAGCTTGCTTTTTCACGGATAGATCTCATCCCGTCTGCCTGTGGATCTACAGGCGCCTTCTCCGGAAGAACATGACGCTCCCGGTGATCAATACCAGTACCGGCAGCGCCGCGACAAAGGCGATCCCTAAAATGATGATAATATCCCCGGTGATGGACAGCTCCTGAGCGCCAATGATCTTCGGCGCGATAAATACAGTCTCTTGGCGACCGGTGAGGATAGTGATGACGTTCAGTATATAGTCCGCGTTACCCACCGTCCTTCTGGACAGTACGGAAGACCCCACGAATTCGTAGCTGCCGAACACCAGCATGTTGGAACTGACGTTTTTCTTCTCGCTGTACGGGGCGCCGGTGGATATGATGAACGCCGGCATGGGCCCGCGCCTCTCGGCGGTATCCGGGCTCCACTCCCCGTCATCCTCCAGGGGCGCCACCACCGCGGTGTCGGTAAACATCAGAGGCGCGAAGACGCTGAGATTATCCCCGGATTCAAAGAGTATGCTGAGGGGCCGGGCTTCGGGGACGATGGTGAGCAATCGCCGCTCGATGGTAGGCTTCGCGAAGTACTGCTCATTGTAGTCCGCCGCCGTCCAGAAAGGATTATTCAGTGAAACCAGCTTAGCGTAATTCGTCTGATAGACGATGCCCTCGTCCACGGAGATGCCCCAGTCGGACAGAAACGCGTTGATATTTGGCGTAGGCGGCTGAAGCACCGCCGGGAAGTACAGCAGCGACTTGCCATACTGGCCGTCGTTTTGGAGGAAACGATCCAGCTTCTGGAGCTCTTCCTGGGTGTAGTCGCGCATGGGGGTGCAGATGACGGCGATACTCGCTTCCGGATCGATCTCCTCGGTGAGAATATTCTGCCGGACAGGTTTGAAATTGTTGGTTCTTAGTATATTTTCCAGCGCCTCCATCCCGTTTTCGCCAAAACCTTCGATAAAGGCGACGGTGACCTGATACTCGGTAGTGACGCCCATGATCGCCGAAGTCAGCACTTGCTCCGCTTTCGATGAGGTTATGTACTCCGTATAGTAGTACGGGTCAAAATCCGTATTGAATAAGTCGTTGATCTGCACGGTGGAGGTTCGCTCCCCACTCTGCAGAACGATGGTATAGGACGACAGCTGAAACTCCGGGAAGCGCTTCTCGAAGCCGGGGTTCCGGGGAAGATCCACATACTCAAGCGTGATATGGGAGGAACGCGCCGCATACTGGCGGAGCACTTCCTGGGCTTGGATGTAGTACATGTTCCCGGTGGAGAAGTAATCCTCCGGGGTCAGGATGTAGAGGGTGACGTCCTGATCAAGGGAATCCAGAAAGCGCACGCTTCCTGTGGAGAGCATGAATATCTGATCTTTTGTGAGATCCAGCCGGAGAGAGTAACGTTCGCCCAGGGTGGAGACCACGGCGTTGAGCAGCACTACGGCCGCGATGAAGCACAGTGTGACAGCCAAAGAGAAGCTGCCGTACCGCAAGCCGCGCTTGCCCGTATGCTCCTTTATCTTCTTTTGCTTATCGGCCATCAGCTCCACCGCCTTTTCTCGTACACGCGTACAGTCAGAAAGATGAATACGGCGCAGACGCTGATGAAAAACAGTACGCTTGAGTACTCAAATATCCCAAGGGAAAAGCTGCCGTATCTTTTATAGAAGGACAGGGCGTTGATGATAGCCAGCACCCAGGGTTGGGTAAACACCTGGCCAAACATATCGATGAGCATCAGCAGAAGGGCCACAGCGAAGCCGCCTACCGCCGCGATGACCTGGTTTTCCGTCATGGAGGAGATAAACATACCGATGGCGATAAGGGATACTCCCAGGAGCAGCGTCGAAGCGAAGTTGCCGAAGATGGACGCCCAGTTTGGCGGGGTAAACACCGCGATCACCAATCCATAAACCAGGGTGACGGACAGTGCCGCGGTGAAAATCACCGTAGCGGCGAGAAACTTACCGAAGACCATACCTGTGATGGTAATGGGAGCGGTGAGCAGAGCCTGGTCGGTCTTATTCTTTCTGTCTTCGCTGAACAGGCGCATAGTGAGCACCGGCACAAGAAAGAGGACGAAAGTGAAAAGGTAGCTGTAGACTCCGCCCAGGTCGGCGTTCTGAGACATCAGGTTTCCGGTGAAGAACGCTATACCGGCGAAGAAGTAGAAAGCGGCCAGAAATATATACCCGATAGGGGAGTGGAAGTAGGACGCCAGCTCCCTGCGCATGATGGAAAACATTATACTTCGCCTCCTTCTACAGCGTCCGAGGTTTCGTCACCGTCGGTATCCATACCATCGGCCTCCATATCCGGAAGGACGGCTTGCCCGGCGGTGAGCCGGAGAAATATCTCCTCCAGGGACAAGGCGCTGGACCGCATAGCCAGCAGAGGCCAGTCTTTCTCAGCCAGGGAGCGAAAGACCTCGCTTCGTATGTCCGCCTCATCCGCAGGCTCCAGGGAGAAGTCGAAAGCGCCCGGTTCCTGATTGTCTGCAGGCTCGACTTTCTTCACACAGGGCAGAGCCGACAGGGCGTCGTGTATCTCCGTATACGGCCCCGCCACGCG
>Ga0082212_10003342_pt1 | contig 22831 bp, 18 predicted proteins | sample TergutNt197P3_FD_71548 | JGI IMG/M metagenome (GOLD analysis project Ga0082212, IMG submission 71548) | Neocapritermes taracua P3 segment gut microbial communities from Petit-Saut dam, French Guiana - Nt197 P3 | ecosystem: Host-associated > Arthropoda: Insects > Digestive system > Gut ...
CATTCTTGTCCGTTATCTTTTCAAAAGCCGCCATGGCGACAGATTCATATTCGGAATAGTTGGCGACGTCCGCCAATATCCCATTGTCCGTTATCTTTTCAACAGCCGCCATGGCGACAGATTCATCGTCAGATTCGGCGGCAATCTTATACAATTCTTTATTGTCTGTTATATTTTCAAGGTCTTTTATTTCCATAGTTACCCTCCTTAATGCGCCGAACGGTCGGATTATTTGTAAACATTTTATCAGATTTTATCCCTAAATCATAATGTATATACGTATATTATCATAATATTATTATTTGTCAATAATTATTATATATGTAAAAATTGGATATTTTCAAGTCCTGCACGGCCGTCATTGCGAGGAACGATTACCGTATGAGCGCGTAGCTGCGAAAAGGTAATCGTGACGCGGCAATCCAGTTAATAGAGTGCGCTGGCTATAGCCGGCGCGACAATTTGACTGGATTGCTTCGGCAGAAAAACACGGCCGTTACCAGCCGTGATTTTTCTTTCTCGCAATGACGGGGGAAGTTTTAGGGCGCATATATGCGCCCCTACCTATTACCTATTACCTATTACCTATTACCTATTACCTATTACCTATATCCATGACCAGGGTTTTAACAGTTTCAGCAACATCATGCCGGTGCGACGGTCCGCATAGGTATGGCCGCAACGCGGACAGACCAGGAACGGTTTGGTCAGCTTTTTAACTTTACCAAATGCCATAAACCAAATCCCCAGCGCGGCAACCCATGCCGCAATCACCAGACCCCACGCGACATATCCGAAATATCTGTCCACCATGCCGGTCAGACTATTCAATATCGCGACGTTGGATTTTTCCAAATCGGCATAAATCCTGTTCGTTACCGGCCATGTCGACGGTTTCCACGGCATAACATGCTTTATCCCGTAATTGGTCAGCATGGTCGTGCCCAGGCCCGTATGCTTGTCCAACAGCGCCTTTACCTGGTCGTCGATCGCCTTGTCGATTTCGGTTTGGGCGACGCGCGTCAATTCGCCTTTGATTTTATCCAGCTGTTGATTGATTATCTTTGTCTGGTCGGCGGCGGCGGATACGCTTGCGGTCGCCTTGTCCGCGGCGGCCGTATTCACGCCGACCTTTGCGGCCAGGCCGGTCAGTTTTTGCGTCGCCTGGGTCGTTTTTTGCGCGGCGGTTTCGACCTTTGCAACACCCTTGTCCGCGATTTTCATTTTATCGACGGCAATCGCCACGGGTTTTTCCAAATTGATGGCTTTGCCGATTGAGCGCATCAGTTTTTCATACTGTTCGTTCATATTCCGCTGGACATCGAAAAACATCGAAACGACTATGGATTTTTTAATTTGTGTTCCGTATGTGTTTTTCACATGCAGCGGCGCCCATGCGGCGAACGACAGCCATACGATGGAAATCCCCAGGAACGCCGAGTTGACTGTGCGCGTCCAGCTTTTCTTTCTGGCGACGGTTTTGGCGCCGCCCATATCGATGATTTCAATTTGTTTTTTAGCCATGACGACTCCTTTTTTTCAGATTGTAAACAGTATGCGGAATATTTTCAAGCCTATATTACCGATAGAATTTTTGCAATTCCGTTATCACCAAATCAAACAGCTTTTTTGATTCTTTCGGCAAACCCTTTATGGCCTTTTCTTCGCACCAGGTCGAACCTGCCTGGCACACATTATCCTGCATTTGGCACCGCATGGCCATCTTCCCCGGGGTTATAACCGACGACAGAATGAATCTTGTCATATAATGTAAAACCTCTGTCTGGTATAATTGCCCCATTTTTCCATCCCCCGGTTCGAGAATAGTCAGTTTTTTGTCTTTAATGGCCTTGTTCACTTTTCTGATAACGGCGTTTTCCTCTTCGAATTCACACCCCATCGGACCCAATTCCGGAAAACCTTCAAGCGGCGATTTCAAATTCGAATATGATTCCTGGTCGCATGGAATCTTCCACCAGATGTGGTTGAAAAGAAGCCCCGTATAATTGCATATCTTTTGGTTGTACCGCCTTATCCAACATTCATGCATTGCGGACACTTTCGCTAAATTCTGTTTGCATTGGTTCGCATCGCATTCCTGGGTCGTGCCGCAGCGGAGTTGTTCGAAATCGCCATGGCTGTTTTTTTCGGCATTGAAAAATGTCCGAACTTGGCAAATAATCTCTATCGGATTTTTACGACCGACCGGGTCAAGATTCATAAAGAATTTTATATCACGGTAATTGCGGCCCCCGTGATAGTCTTTGTTATTGAATGTATCGGAAAATTCTTCGGTTCTGTTGAATGTCTGGAGATACTGGGCAAACGCACGCGCCTGGGGAACCATGTCAAACAGGCATTTCGCACGCCAAACGTCGCGAAGACGCAAATGCGGTTTTGTAATCAATTTCAATTCAGTCGCCAAATCTCCCAACATCTTGCGGCGTTTTTCTTTGTTGTTTATAAAATCCATCACCAGGTCGTTTACTTCAAATCCCAGCGACGTCTTGTTGTCCTCTTGCGATTCTGTCATTTGTTCGTAAACATGGTCGATTACTTCCGAAACCGTCGCATACGCGTCGGTGATGAATTTGTTTTTGAACTTTAATTCAATCTGGGCAACAGTACAGTCGGTCAAACTTTGGATTCCAATGGATGATTTGATAACGCTTTTCGAACATCTCAATACCTCTCTGGAATATTCTTTGTACCTTTTACCGGTCAGTTTTTCCAGCACGCGGTCAACGCTCTTTTGCTTGCCGATAATAACATCGACCATCGAAGACACCAACATTTCAGTTTTGCTGTTTTTATAATCCCTTTTGGAAAAGAGGTTGCGCATAGGATCGCCGTCGAATTGATACTGTGTCACGTATGCGTTAAGCGGACTTACGTCGGACAGCCTGACGGGGGCGCCGACGGGGCCGGCCGTTTCGTAGTCATAAACCCTGACCTCTGCCGTCGGTTCGCCAAGATATTCTTCCAGCGCGATGAAAAAGTCCCTGCAACGCTTTTTTGAATTTGCATAAACAGCGGACAGGTATTCGGCCGCCTCTTCGTTGATTCTGCCAGAATCCAAGGCGTCTTTAATCTTTTGCAGATTCTGTTCGTCGTGCGCCGCAATATCTTTTTCAACAACCTTTCTTCTAATTTTAGAAGCGCTTTCTTCCAAAGGTTCGTCTTTTTTGACAGACGGCGCCGCTTTGCGGGTGGATTTCTGCGGCGATTTTTTTTCGGTTTCGGCCTGGCCGAATCCGAAAAGAGTGTGATGTTTTATCTGTTTCCGGGACTGTTCGATAATCTTGGACAAAGGCGAAGAGCCCAGCGCCGTACGCGGCCCCTTTGGGGCCACAACCGTGCATCTTATACCGTTGCCGTCGGAACGAATTTGAATAGCCGGGGCGGCGGTCCCATGACGCATTCTTGGTTCCGGTCTTGTGACAACAACCGGCGCCGCCGACGCCCGATGCCCGCGGAAAGAAACGCCTTTCTTGCGCACCGGTTTTTTTGCAAACTTTTTGTCCGGAACTTTATATATTGCCATGGCTTTCATACCTTTCTGTGAATTTTCTTTTGAACTCCGCAAAGCGGCCTTGCTCTATGGATTCGCGTATGCCGCGCATCAAATCCTGGTAAAACCAAAGATTATGCTGGGTCAATAACATCGCGCCCAGAATTTCATCGCATTTCACCAGATGATGAATATATGCGCGCGACAGCGGCGCGCTTGCGTGCGCCGGACCCCGCCCCGCATCGCCGGCGATTGTATCGCACGGCTCTGCGACCCGCCCGCAAGGGGCGGGTTGCCCCATACATGCCGGGCATCCGCATTCGGAATCCAGCGGCCCCGCGTCGTCCCGGTGGCCCGCGTTCCGCATGTTCAGCGTGCCATCACGCGTGAACGCTTGCGCGGTGCGGCCCGCGCGGGTCGGCATGACGCAATCGAACATATCGATGCCGCGTTCCACGGCGCCCAGAATATCCAGCGGCGTTCCGACACCCATCAGATAACGCGGACGGTCCGCGGGCAATAACGGGCAAGTATGCGACAGGATATCAAACATGACTTCCTGTGGTTCGCCCACCGCCAGACCGCCAATCGCGTACCCGTCGAATCCGATATCCGTCAGCGCAGCGGCCGACGCCGCGCGCAGGTCTTTGAAATCTGCCCCCTGGACAATGCCGAAAATCCCGTATCCCGGCCGGTCGACAAAAGCGTCTTTGGAACGGCGCGCCCAACGGGTCACCATTTCGACGTTCTTTTGGACGGCATCGCGCGGCGCCGGCAGTTTAAGGCATTCGTCCAACACCATCGTTATATCGGAATCCAATTGATGTTGAATCCGGATGGATTCTTCGGGCGTTAAAAAATGTTTTGCGCCGCCGTCTATGTGCGACGTGAAATGCGCGCCCTCTTCCGTGATTTTAGTTAAATTGGACAGGGACATAATCTGGAAACCGCCGCTGTCGGTCAATATGGGACCGCGCCAGCCGGAAAATTCATGCAAACCGCCCATTTGTTCCATCAAATCGCCCCCGGGGCGCAGCATCAGATGGTATGTATTGCCCAAAATGACTTCGGTGCCGGTTGCAGCCACCATTTCCATGGACATCGCCTTGACCGTCGCCGCCGTGCCCACGGCCATAAATGCCGGGGTTTGAAAAGTACCGTGCGCGGTTTCTACATGGCCGCGCCTGGCGCCGCCATCAGTATTGACAAGATTAAATTTAGTTGACATAGAAATGAATTGTAGCAACTGTAAATACAGTTGCAAGCTTTTTATTATTCCACAATATCCTTGAAAATTTCCGCCGGGATGGTGCCGCCGGTGACATTATTCATTGGCGTAAAGTTATCGTTGCCGACCCATACTCCAACCACCAGCGCGTTGGTAGCGCCGACAAACCATGCGTCGCGGTACTCGCTGCTGGTTCCGGTTTTGCCGCCTATGGTGTGCGGCGTCCGCGCGCGCGTGCCCGTGCCGCCGGGCCGCACCACGGCGCCCAGCATTTCCATTATGTATCCGATGGTGCGTTTCTGCAACAGTCGCGCGGGTTCGGACGCGCTGCGCAGGTAAAGGACTTTGCCCTTTGGCGTCACGACTTTTTCGACCGCGTGCGGCGCGACGGCAAATCCGTTATTCCAGACTACGGCATATATTTTGGTCAAATCGACCAGGGACATTTCGCTGGCCCCCAGAACGGCCGCATATTCGCGCTTTAACTTTACGCCGGCGCCCAGCCGCCCGGCCATCTTTATGATATTGTTTAACCCGAATTTTTCGGTCAGTTTCAGCGGAACCGAATTCACGGATTTGGCGAACGCCGTAATCAGCGTTATGTCGCCGTAATATTTCTCGTCATAATTACGCGGGTTGTAACCGGCGATGGAAAACGGGGAATCGTTCACAATGTCGCCCGGCGTCATGCCGCCCTCTAACGCGACCAGATACGCAACCAGTTTGAACGTGGACCCCGGCTGGCGCATGGCCAATGTCCTGTTGAACTGGCTTCCCTGGTAATCTATGCCGCCGACCATCGCGCGAATGGCGCCCGCGCGCGTCATGGCCAGAACGGCCCCCTGACCCGCATTCCGGGCCGCCGCCGATGTGACGCGGCGGCGAAGGGCAAAAGCCGCGCGTTCGTGCAAATCCGAATCAAGAGTAGTGTACACCAGCAAATCGGATGCGATATTTTCGCCCAGGTGCGATTGGACCTCTTCTGTAACGTAATCCGTCCAATACCGGAAAATATTAGTATCCGGCATCGGCGTAACGGCAAACAGCTGTGTCGCCGCATCACGCGCCTGTTCGATTGAAATATAATTCTGGCGCACCATTTCGACCAGAATCACGCGGGCGCGGGATATGTTCTTTTCCGGGTTGCGCACCGGGCTGAACGCGGTCGGCGCCTTTAACATCGCCGCGATTTGCGCGGATTCCGCGATGGAAAGTTCCATCGCCGGTTTCTGGAACAAATCGCGCGCGGCCGCATCTATGCCGCGCAGGCCGCGCACCAGCGACACGCGGTTCATATACAAATCCAAAATCTGGTTTTTGGAAAACCGGTTTTCCAGCCAGTACGCCAGGACGATTTCCTGGACCTTTCTTTTGGCCGTGCGGCTGCGCGACAAAAATATATTCTTTGCGGTCTGTTGGGTTACCGTCGACCCGCCCGCAACGACGCCGCCCGCGCGCAGATTGGTGAAAGCGGAACGGAAAAGCCCGCGCCAGTCGATGGCGCCGTGGTCGTAAAACCGTCTGTCTTCGATTGCGATTATCGCCTGCCATACGTGCGGCGGCAATGTTTCGACGGATACCGGATTTCCCATTATCCTGTTTTCGTTGCGGATTTCAAAACCGTCCTTATCTATAAAAGTAATCGACGGCAGGCGCGTTTCCTTTAACATCGAATCCAAACTGGGCATTTGCAGAAAAACAATCAGCACGTAAAACGCGGCCAATGCGAACGCCGCCATGCATCCTGTGAACATCATGCTGAAAAGGCGCCATTTCAATGAAAAGTGCTTTCTTTCTTCACGGATTTTTTCTTTGCGCCTCATAATTCCACCGCTTTTTCAAAGTCGTCTTCGCTCCATATAGCAACGCCCAGTTTTTGGGCGGTTGCAAGTTTCGAGCCCGCATCCGCGCCCGCAATCAGTATGTCTGTCTTTGCGCTGACCGACGATTGCACTTTCGCGCCCAGGTTTTCCAGAATTTCCGCCGCCGCATCGCGAGTGTATTTCAAAAGACTGCCGGTCAGGACGACGCGCTTGTTTTGCAGGGGCGAACCATCGGACGCAATCGGCGCTGGATTGTCCACCGTCAAATGCGACAGCAATTCGTCCAGCGCCTTTGCGGTATGTTCGTCGGCGAAAAATTTTACGATTTCGTTTGCCATGATTTCGCCGATGCCGTCGATTTTGACAAGGCGGTCGGCGCTTGCGCCGCGCAAACTTTCAATGTCGCCGAATTCGCGGGCCAATACTTTTGCGGTGGCGTCGCCCACCTCTGGTATTCCGATCGCGAACAACAGCCTGTTCAAATCTATCCGGCTGCGCGCCTTTATCGCGGCGTCCAGATTCGCGACGGACTTTTCGCCGAAACCGTCCATCCGTCTCATGGCTTCGCCATGAGCCGAGATTAATTTCCATATATCGGCGGGCGATTTTATCCAGCCCAGTTCCACGAATTTTTCAATCTGTTTTTCGCCCAGACCCTCTATATCGAACCCCTTACGCGATACGAAATGTATCAATTCGCCCGCAACCTGGGCCGGACAGGTCAAAGTATTCACGCATCGGCGGCGGGCCTTTCCGGAATCCCTTACCACATCGGAGGTGCAAACGGGACAGGCGGTTGGAAATTCGTACGGCACACTGTTGACCCCGTGTTCCAGCGATTCAACAACCTGTGGAATTACGTCGCCCGCGCGTTGCACGATTACTTTGTCGCCCACGCGAAAACCTTTGCGTTCTATTTCGTCGGCGTTGTGCAATGTCGCGCGCGCAACGATCACGCCGCCGATGTTAATCGGCTCTAACTCTGCCACCGGCGTCAAGACGCCCGTCCGGCCGACCTGTATCGTAATATCCTTTATATGCGTTATTCCGCGCTGTGCCGGGAATTTATACGCGATTTCCCACCGCGGGCTGTTTGCGGTGTTGCCAAGTTTTTCCTGGGCCGCAATATTGTCGACCTTGCATACCAGGCCGTCGATATCAAAAGGGATTTCGGAACGAATGCCCGCGATATAATCGTAATGCGATTGGATTTCGCCGATATCGCGCGCAAGCGCGCACCATTTGCGCGTCGTCTTGAACCCCCATTGTTCAAGGCGTTCCATAAATTCGCTTTGCGTTTTCCAAGTCCGGTCGGACACTTCGCCATAAGTATACGCGAACGCGCGCAGGTTGCGCGACGCCGTGACGGCGGGATCCAATTGGCGCAGACTGCCCGCGGCGGCATTGCGCGGGTTTGCGAAAATCTTGCCGCCGCTTTCCGCCGCGCGTTCGTTCAGCGCGAAGAAATCCGCGCGCGACAAATAAACTTCGCCCCTGATTTCGATAATAGATGGGACAACTCCCCCCTTGGGGGGAGTCGATGCGCCAGCATCGGTGGGGGGACAATTATTATTTTCGCCCCCCACCGAAAGACGCTTTGCGTCTTTCGGCTCCCCCCGATGGGGGGAGCAATCAAGAATCTGCGGAATATCGGAAATCGTTTTTATGTTTTCCGTAATGTCTTCGCCGACCGTACCGTTGCCGCGCGTCAAAGCGCGGACCAGCCGGCTATTTTCATATCTTGCGGAAAAAGACAGCCCGTCGATTTTCGGTTCTATGAATATATCGCCCGGCCCGACGCGGCCCAGCCAGTCCGCGGCGTCCTGTTCGTTAAAAACGTCCGCGATGGAAAGCATCGGCACGGCATGCGGGTATGATTTGAAATCTTTGGACACCGCGGCACCCACGACGGCGGCGGTATCCAATTCCGGATATCTGCGCTGTAATTCTTTGGCGCGCGCGCGCGCCGCATCGTACGTCGCGTCGTCGACCAGCGGCGCGTCATGCGTATGATACGCAAGTTCCCATTCGCGCAGCTGTTTGACCAGTGTGTCATATTCGTGTTTGATGAAAATATCGACATGTTTCGGCATGCCTAAACAATAGCGCAAACCGCCCGCGCAATCAATCGGATTTTTCAAGAACTTTTTTTATTTGCAATTGATTCTTTCCCTTGTTATCCTTGCGCCGACTATAACAAAAGGACATTATTCATGGCATACATTCTTGCGTTGAACTGCGGCAGCAGTTCCATCAAATACCAGATTTTCGACGAAGATTCCAAAACCGTAAAGGTTTCCGGAACGGTTGAAAAAATAGCCGAAGGCGATTCTTTCGTCGTCCAAAAATATCCGGACGGAACAAAACAGCGCAAAGACACCGATATGCAGAATCATAACGACGCGCTGGGCATTGTTATGGCATTCCTGCGCGAAGCGTCGATCGACATGAACGACATTCGGGCCGTCGGCCACCGCGTCGTTCACGGCGGTGAAAATTCAATTCGTCCGTCGAAATCACCGACGAAGTAATCAAAACCATCGAAGAGCTTGTCCCACTGGCGCCGCTGCACAATCCCGCCAACTTGATGGGAATCGTCGTCGCAAAGCAACAGCTGCCCAATGCGCGCCATGTCGCCGTGTTCGACACCGCATTCCACCAGACCATGCCGGATTTCGCATACCGTTATGCGGTGCCCGGCGCATGGTACAAGGAACTTGGCGTACGGCGGTACGGGTTTCATGGCACGTCGCATCTGTATGTTTCCAAACGCGCGGCGAAAATGTTGGGAAAACCGGCATCCGACGTCAACCTTATCACCCTGCACATCGGTTCGGGCGCGTCCGCGACCGCGATAAAGGGCGGCAAGTCGATAGATACTTCGATGGGACTGACCCCGCTGGCGGGACTTGTCATGGGCACGCGCGCCGGCGACATCGACGCCGGAATCATATTCTATGTCATGGAACAGTTGGGCATAACGGCAAAGCAAATCGAAACCCATTTGAACAAACAATCCGGTATGCTGGGCGTCACGGAATGCTATATCGACCATCGCGATATTTGGAACAATATTGAAAACAACGACAACTGCCGCCTGGCGCTGGACATCGAAACCAACAATATTAAAAAATATATCGGCGGATTTATGGCGGAATTGGGCCATGTCGACGCGATAGTCTTTACGGCCGGCATAGGCGAAAAGGACGAACGCATCCGCGAGCTTGCTGTCGCCGGATTGGAAGAGATGGGCGTAAAACTGGACAAAGCGGCCAACGACAAAGCGTTGTCCCAGCACGGCGCCGAAGACAGCGTGATATCCGCAGCCGATTCCAAGATAAAGGTGTTTATGATTCCGACGAACGAAGAATTGGTGATTATCGAAGACACCATCGCGATAGCGAACGGAACGTACAACCCGAACCATCTGGAAATGGGGTATAGTTTCGTGTAATAATAAAAACGCCCATTCGGGCGTTTTTATTATATAATATGCCCAAATTATAGTATAATCCGGGCATGGAAACCAAAAATCTTTTTATCAGCGGCAAAAACAAAATCGCCCTGAAAGGCAAAGCCCGCAAAATATCAAAACAGGCGGGCAAACAACCGCCGGCGCCAGCCAAAAAAACAACCCGGGATATATTGAACGAATTGGACACGTCGGAATTCGGCAATTATCTGGTGGAACAGGGCTTTGCTATGTGGGACATTAAATATGGCACAAAGCCGATTGGGCTGGAAGATGCCCTATATATGTCGGAATTCGGCAACCATTTGATGGTGCATGTGACCAATTACTATCCGGGGCAAAATAATGACGGGGAACCATGCATCCAGTCAACCGCCATGGCGACGGATTACGCGCATACGCGCAACACCGTGCACATAACCCTTAACCATATCGTTGCATCGCATACGGCCGGAAGTTGGGACGACAACCCTATCATAATACTCTCTCCGCTTGCGGACGTTATCGCCCGAAACGGCAATCCGGTGAATCTGAATGCGGCCGACACTTTCTTTTCAACACATCCGGACACCGGATTGGTATTGCCGAAACAAACGCGTATTATTCGCCCGGCGGATAATATCCCGGACGGCCTGTTGTTTCAAATCGACGGCAACGAAACAAAATACAAACGGGGAAATTATACGCCGCAAGAAATAGAAATGATTCTTCCCCTGATGAGTGACAGCAAGAGAACCACTTATGAAAACTGGTCCAGGGGAGAATTTGACAAGTTTGAAATTGGACATACGCTTAACCGTATCGGCGCCACCGGCAGAAAAGCATACCATGCGTCCAAAGACAAGGGCGCATTTCTGCGCAAAATTTTTGCGCGCGACCGGGAAAAACTGTTGATAACTGTTGTCCGCAACATGGCCGCAGAGAAAACCGCGGAACACATGGGACATGAATTTATTACATCTTCAAACGATATTTCCATGACAATCACGTCCTTGCGTTTCGTCGGGCAAAAACTGGGCGTGCAAACGTCAAGCGACAAATATCATTGGAATTCCGTTTATGGAACCAGCGGACTGGAAGGCGGAACACAAATCTTGTGCTCACGTCTTGATAAAATATGCTCTTCTGACCAGACGCTGGGACAATTGGGAAAGTATTTGGCAACGGAATCTCGGGGTTATACGATGGTCGATGCCATTATACGCGCGATAATCGCCAATGATAAAAAAATCGATTTCTATTCCCTGTTGTATGACAAATTAGACCCGGAACAGAAAGTCGCGGCGCAAAACGACAAGAACCTGGACGAAACTGTAAAAAGATTCTGCAAAAAGCAACAGGAACGATTTTCGGCCAGACTTGACCAGTTGAAAACCATGCCCGGATATGAAGAGTTTATACAAAAACTTCGTAAGGAAATAAACTATGACGGGTTCGCGGCGATGGCCGCAATCCGCAAGACACAGGATTATTAATACCGGCAAAACCATCTGTTAAACAATAAATACACCCTTTCGGGTGTATTGAGTATTTAATGGTGGCCTTGGTCGGAATCGAACCGACACTCCGTGAAGAACTTGATTTTGAGTCAAGCGCGTCTACCAGTTCCGCCACAAGGCCATACGCCGGCCAAAGATACGGTCGGGTCAAGCGCGTCTACCAGTTTCGCTTGACGCTCCGCGTCTGCGCGTATCCTCGTACTTATTCGAACTTCCCCCGGCCTGTGCCGGGGTTGTTCTCATATACTCGGATTCGCCACAAGGCCATGCGCGCCATTCTATACGTTTTCATGAAAAAGTCAAATTGTTTGTTGTCGCGGGTTTTCCCTGGTTTTGGTGGAAATACATCATAAAACGGTCTTGTCGTTCGCTATATATCCGCCTATCAAAGGAGGGTTGCCGCGCGACATTTTTTCTTGTGACGATTTGCGTTTTTTTGATATAATCACCCCAAGGACGGAAAAAATTCCCATATTATAAATTACAACGGGCGCGATGAACCAATTTCGACCGGTTGTTCAAACAAAGTTGGCGAAAATGAAAAAAATTTATTATACATCAATATTAATGCCGTTGCTGTTTGTCGGCGCGGATTCGTTCGCGGTAACGATTGTGCGCGGGAGGACGTCCGGCGCAACCAGGGCGGCGGCATCGCCCGCCGTCGTCCGGTCGGCGGCGGCCCCGTCGGTCGCCAAATCCGCGGCACCGTCTGTCGCCGCGCCGTCCACCGCATCGACATCGGATACCCGCCGGGCCAGTCTTCCTGCGACAAACTTGATTGCGACGGGAATCCGTTCCGCCTTGTTCGGGGATTTCGAAGGCTTTGTCGCCGCGACAAACCAGCGCCTGGACGAATTGGATAACGAAAAGGCCGCCAAATCCGAAGTCGTCACAATCCAGGGATTGGCGTCGGAAATAGAATTCGCCGCCAAGGCCGCCGCCGAAAATATGGAGAATAATATCAAAAAACTTGTTTCCGACGAAGTGGAAGCCGTCGCCGTCAACAGCACCAAATCTTTCGATAGATGCGGCGACATATCCGCAGACAACCGCCATACGGAATTCAGGTGTTCGGATTCATGCCCGCCGTCCTGTGCGAACGGGACGGTCAGTTCGGCCGGCAGCATTACCTGTACGGTCGACGGCCCGACAGGCAAGGTTAAAAACTGTTGGTGCACCCATCCGCTGGTGTGGAGCGGCAACATGACCTTTGACAATTGCGCCCAGGCGACAAATACGCACGCCATGGGCATGGCGCCCGGCCACGCATGTCCGGCAAACTGTCCGGGCACCGTGACTTGCTGGGTCGGTTGCGGCGGAATCAAAGACTGCGCGTGCGACAAGGTCGTCACAAAGTGCGAGGTCAGCGGAAATAACGCCGCCACGCGTCAAGGCACTGCGGTTCTGTCGGCCGAACAAATAACGGGCTGGACCGACAACCAAAGACAGACCGTATCCGCAGCCATGACAAATGATGTTTTGAAAGTGAATTCGACCGCATTGTCCAATCTTGTGGCCGAACAATGCGTTTCCGCGGATTCCGAAATGAATTTCGCCGCCTGCGGCGCGGGCGGAGCCTTTGTGGTCGACAACGCGGACAAACGCGTGGACATGCTGGACGATTCTTGTTCGCGGATGCCCGCATGCATGCGCGGTTTGGTTGTCTGCATGATAGACGGAAAAACCGGCAAGGCCAAAAATTGCCGCTGTACGGATTCGGAAGCGGCGTGCATTCAAATAGTGGTGTCGGACACGTTTGCAAACTGTAGCGAAATAACGGACAAGGGATTTGTTATGGGCGACGCCAGCTGTCCGGCCAAATGTTCGGGTGGTGTGACGTGCTGGCGCAACAATCCGTGCACCAACACGGTTCATGACTGCAAATGCAACGGCGCGAGCATAGACGAAAAGATAGAAGACGCCGCGTCCGCCGCCAGCGTGGCCAAGGGCATACAGGACAGCATTGATTTCGCAAAGGATATCCAAGACACCATGGCCGAACAGATACGAACTTTGCAGGACCAGATAAGCGCGTTGCAGGCAAAGGCTGATGTTCCGGTGTTCGCGCCCGCGCAAAAGGATCCGCTGGCGCCGCCCGTGGTCGAAGTTTGCGCCGCCGGCAAAACTTGCGCGAACACCCAATCATCGGCCAAATAGCACAAGCGGCCGCCCGCAAACGGGCGGCCGCTTGCATTCCCGGATTTCCCATGCAATAATCCCGCCAGAGAAGAAAGAATGCGGGGCAACGAAAAAGGCCACTTGTTATGAAGAAAGGCATATTACTGGCGGGCGGCAGCGGTTCGCGCCTTTACCCGTCGACAAAAGTCACCAGCAAACAATTATTGCCGGTTTACGATAAACCGATGATATATTATCCCCTGTCCACGCTGATGCAATTCAATATCCGCGACGTGCTGGTCATCTCTACCCCCCAGGATACGCCCAATATAGAACGCCTTTTGAACGACGGGAAAGACATCGGCATGAATCTGTCGTATGCGGTTCAGGACGTCCCGAACGGAATCGCCCAGGCGTTCATAATCGGTGAAAAATTCGTCGAAGGCGACCCAGTCTGCCTTATCCTGGGCGATAATATCTTCCACATGGACACGCAAATGGATGCCGCGTACGATGCGAACAACGCGACCGTGTTCGGATATCACGTGCCCGATCCGGAACGTTTCGGCGTGGCGGAAATAGACGACAACGGCCGCGCGATTTCCATCGAAGAAAAGCCCATAAAACCCAAATCCAATATCGCCGTCGTCGGTCTGTATCTTTACCCTGGCGACGTTGTTGAAAAAACGAAAACCTTGAAACCGTCGGCCCGATGCGAATATGAAATCACCGATTTGAACAAGGTTTATCTGGCCGAAGGCCGCCTGAATGTCGCGATTATGCCCGAAAGCACCGCATGGCTGGACGCCGGCACGCCGGAATCATTGTTCGAAGCGACAAACTATGTGCGGACAATCGAAAAGAACCAGGGACGGAAAATAGCCTGTCTGGAAGAAATCGCATATCGCAAGGGATTTATCGCCCGCGAACAATTGATGGAATTGGCGGCAAAATATCCGAAAGACAGCGATTACAGAAAATATCTGAATAAAATCTGTCCGCAGAAAATTTATTAAAATGCAGGGGCGCAATATTTTGCGCCCTTTGATTGGGCGTGCGCGGCACGCCCCTACCGAGTTTCCGAATTTTGTAGGGGTGTGCCGCGCACGCCCGCATAGTATGAACGCGTTCAAAGTTTAAGGGCGCATATATGCGCCCCTACATTCCAACCAAAATATCGCCGGGAATTATGCCGTGCTTTGCGGCGGCGCCGGCCGGGATTTCGACCACATACCGGATATCTGAATTTTTCATTATGCATGCATCGTCGGGTTCGCGGCCGTCGGCATGGCACGGCGCGATGGTGGCCAGGTTGTTAATCGGACGGTCGGCCGCAATATATGTCACAACTTTGTCGTTGTTCAAAAATATAATGTCCAATGGTATGAATGTATCTTTCATCCACATCGCGTAATAATCCGGTTCATCGAACACAAATAACATTCCGGTGCCGTCCGGCAATTCATGTCTGTGCGACAGACCTTTCATCCGCGCGGAATGATTGTTGGCGACTTCCAGCCGCAATGCCACTTTCACGTCTTTCGCACCCGCGGATTTGAAAGCATAGTTTTTAGTATTGTCGGGTTTGCATGCAACAAGGGCGAATGCAAGAATTGCGACAGATATTGTTTTTATTGACATGTTTTCCCCCTTTGAAATGTTAAGCCCCCCTACGCTAAAGCTTCGGGGGGCACTCAAATTTTATGCCCGGGCCCAGCCTTCGCCCTTTGGGCTTCGGCGGGCACTCAATTTTTCAACGCTTACGCTTTGCGCGCGCTTGAAAAATTGGTGGTGGAGCCGATCGGAGTCGAACCGACGACCTCTACGATGCGAACGTAGCGCTCTACCAGCTGAGCTACGACCCCAAAATATTCGAAAGTCGATAGTACAAAGTCGAAAGCCTTCCCATTTTCGACTATCGACTTTAGACTTTAGACTTTTTACTTTCCACCTTTTTAACCAGGCGCGCGGATTTGTTCGGTTTATGCGCCGGCTTTTTTTCCGGTTTCGCAGGCACGCCGATTTTCTTTTCAATCGCTTTCTTTATCGCGGCCATATCCGGCGTCAAGCGCGATATAGGTTTCGCGGAAACATACGCGTCGATGCCGCCGTGCTTTACCAGCGTGCGCAGACCGGACGTCGTCAGTTTTAGCGTGAATTCGCGGCCCAGTATTTCGCTTTTGAATTTCAATGTCTGCATATTCGGTTTGAAAGTGCGTTTCGTGCGGCGGTGCGAATGCGAAACATTCATTCCCACTTCTGTTTTTTTACCGGTGACTTGGCATACTTTTGGCATTTTAATATCCTTTATTGACTGCGGCATATATTATGGCACGAAAGGCGGAAAGTCAAGAATTACTTTCCGCGCGATTTGACGGCAAGCTTTGCCGCGCGGACCGAAAGTTTCAGCGCGAAATCCCGGACCAGCAATTCCGACGGCATGCCGCTTTTCGTCTGGCGTTCCAATTCGTTCAACCGCGAAAGCACGGCGACAATTTCGCCTTCGGGCCAAATCCGGACCGCCGCGTTGAATTTTTCCGCAACTTTCCAGAACAGCTTTGGAATCTGGCCGCCGCTGACCGCGTTTAACAATTTCTTGAAATGGAAATCCAGCATGCGGACCAACATAATCGGTTCCGCCCCGTCGAAAAACACCCGGTCCAATGCCAGCTGTGTCTGGGATATATGCCCCGCCGTCAACGAATACAGAAAATCGTCCAGCGACGCCGCGCCGTTGTCCGGCAGGCATTTTTCAACATCATCCAGAGATACCGTTTTTTTATCATCCACATACAGCGCCAATTTTTTCAAGAACGAACGCGTGACGCCGCGGTCGCCGCCCAGGCGCGAAAACATATACTGCATAGCGTCCGGGTCTATGGTTTTTATCCCCGCCGCAAACAATGATTCGCGTATGACGCGGCCCAATGAATTCTCGTCGTCGGCATAGCACGCCAGCGCGGCCAAATTCGCCCCGTCTTCGAACAGCGACCGCATGCCGCCGCCCGCCCGCAGTTCCGCCGCGGTAACGATAACAAACGCGTCCAGCGATTTGTGCGTGACCAGTTCGCGCACCAAGGGCGCGTCGGAATCTCCGACATTCGCAATCCATATCAGACGCCGGCCGCCAAGCAGCGACGGACTGCACGCCTCTGCAAAAAGCGCGTCGGTTTTCGCCTGTAATTCGTTCGCGTCCAGCGCGAACAGGTTCAGCGCGTCGATTTCCAGCTTTTCCACCGCTTTGTCGCCCAATTCGTCCACCAAGCCGGCGTCGGGCCCGTAAATCAGGACGGCCGGGACACCCTGCATGCCGCGGGATAAAGCATTATTAAAATCAATTTCTTTCCATTTCATTTCTGATTTCTGATTTCTGATTTCTGATTTGCAGAGGACTTTTCGATTATAGTGCCAAACTATCAACTTGCACCATTAAATCATAAATCCGAAATCAGAAATCAGAAATCGCCTAGTTCCTGTCCGCCAGTTTCGCGTTCACGCGCGTTTCGATTTTCTTTGCCAGAACCTGAATCGCGTTCTGGACGGCGTTGTTATACGACGCCTGGGCCGCGACCAGGTCGGCGACAAACGTATACGATTCCGACGCGGTGTCTATCGCGTTCACTATTATTTCGCCCGTTTCGTTGTTGCGCAACTCATAGCTGGCGACCATTCGTATTTCCTGCCAAGTCGCGTCGCCGGTTAATTGTATCGCCTTGAAAACCGTTTCCGGCTGGCGCAGATTCACCGTCAATGTGTATTGCGCGGCGGCGGAATTATCCGTGCCCCACGCGCCGCGCAGCGCGTTGCGCAAATCGATGCCGTTGGTGCCGGAAATCGGCGCGATATAAATGTCCCGCAGTTCCGTCTGTAATTTGCGGTCCGCGTCGTACATAGGCGTCCAGCCGCATGCAGAAAGCAAGAGCATAGAGCATAGAGCATAGAGCATAGATATTTTTTTCATGACTTAACCCTTTATCACAAAATTAATCATTCGGCCGGGAACGATTATTTTCTTCGCAGCGTCAATGTCGCCGGTTATGTATTTCTTGGCAACAGGAAGCGCAAATTCCGTAATCATTTTTTCGTCCGCATTTGTCGGAACATGTATTTCCCCGCGGTGTTTGCCATTCACAGACACGGCCATCGTCACAGTCGATTTGACCAGTTTGGTTTCGTCGGCCACAGGCCAAGGTTCAAACACCAGCATTTCTTTGTGACCCAGTTTTTCCCACATTTCTTCGGTCAGATGCGGCGCGAAAGGATTCAAGACCTGCAGTAATATTTCGTATGCCCGGCGCGGAAAACGGCCGTATTCGTTATCGTCTTTGCTTTCCGGAAAACTGTCGCCGATTGCCGCCGACAGATTGGTTGTCTTGACCATTTCGTTGATATATTCCATCATCGCGCTGATAGCGGTATTGAATTGCATGTTTTCAATTCTGTAAGTCGCTTTTGCAATCAAATCGTTGACCAAAAATTCTTGTTCCGCGTTCAGCGCGCAGTCAGCCAAAGTATCCGACAATGCTTCGACGCGTTTCAAAAACCTTTGCACTCCGGCAAGGGCCCCGTCCGTCCATGAAACATTATTTTCCCACGGCCCCAAAGACAGCACGGACGCGCGCGCGATATCGGCGCCGTATTGGTCGATCATATCCATTACCAAAAACCCGTTGTTTCTTGATTTGGACATTTTCTTGCCGTCGCTGCCCATAAGCAAGCCCTGGCTGGTGCGGCGCGAAAACGGTTCCGTCGTATTAACCAATCCCAAATCGAAAAGCGCTTTGTACCAGAACCGTGCGTACAGCAAATGCCGCGTGTTATGTTCGTGCCCGCCGTTGTAATGATTCACCGGCAGCCAGTTGTCGATTTGCGCAGCACTGCAAAATTCGTGTGTGTTTTTCGGGTCCAGATACCGTATCCAGAACCAGGAACTTCCCGCCCATCCGGGCATGGTGTCCGTTTCACGTTTGGCGGCGCAGCCGCAATTCGGGCACGGCACATTCACCCAATCGGTTGCGCGGGCCAGCGGGCTTTCGCCGTCCGATGTCGGACGATAATCCGTCATGTGCGGCTGCAAAACTGGCAAGCTTTCGTCTGGAACCGGCACCCATCCGCAAATGGGACAATGTATCAATGGAATTGGTTCGCCCCAATACATCTGGCGCGAAAAAGCCCAGTCGCGCAATTTGAACTGTTTCGCAGCGCGGGCGAATCCGCCCTTTTCGCCGCGTTCTATGGCGGCGGCAATCGCGTCGTCTTTGTTCATTCCGTCCATAAAATCCGAATTTATATGCGCGCCGTCGAATTCCCACGCGGATTCCAAAATGTCGCCCCCGGCCAGAACCGGTATAATCGGCAACCCGAATTTTTTTGCGAATTCCCAATCGCGCCCGTCATGCGCGGGCACCGCCATAACGGCGCCGTATCCGTAATCCGCCAGAACATAATCCGAAATAAACAACGGAATTTCCGCCCCGTTGAAAGGATTCGTCGCGCATACGCCTTGTAATTTTACGCCGGTTTTTTCGCGGGTATTGTCGGCGCGGTCCATTTCGGATTTTTGTTTTGCGGCCGCGATGTATGCGCAGACTTCCCCTGAATTTTTAATTTTATCCCCGGCAAGCCATTTTTCAACCATCGCGTGTTCCGGCGCCAGAACGCAGAAAGTCGCGCCGAATATAGTATCAATGCGCGTGGTGTAAACGGTAAGAATATCATCCGCAACTTTAAAGTCCACATCGGCGCCGTACGAACGGCCGATCCAATTTATCTGTTGCGCTTTCACGCGTTCCGGATAATCCACCAGGGCCAAATCGTCGACCAGACGGTCGGCGTATTTCGACATGCCCAGCATCCATTGGGATTTCATTTTGCGTTCCACAGGGCCCTTGCAACGTTCGCAATTCCCCTCTTCCAGTTCTTCGTTCGTCAGACAGGTTTTGCACGCCGGACACCAATTCATCGGCGCGTCCGATTTGTACGCGATGCCATTTTTGAAAAATTGTATAAACTGCCACTGGGTCCATTTTATATATTCCGGGTCGGTCGTGGAAATACGCGAATCAGGGTCGACGGACCAGCCCAGCATATCTATTTCCGCCGAATATCTTTCGATTAAATCCCGGACGACGTCCGCCGGATGTTTGCCTATTTTTGTCGCGAAATGTTCCGCCGTTATTCCGAACGCGTCGTATCCCATCGGGAAAAGCACGTCCCGGCCGCGCGCGCGGTAAAACCGCGCCAGCGCGTCGCACCCGGAATAATTCATCAGATGCCCGGCGTGCAGGCCCGTGCCGGACAGAAAGGGAAATTCCACCAGAATATAATGGCGCGGCTTTGCGCCGTCGTTTACGGGCACGAACGCGCGCGCGGCGCGCCAGCGATTTTGCCATTTTTCTTCGCGGGATTTGATTTTGCTCATTATCGTTTACCGTTGTCCGTTTACCATTGTCCGGGAATTATACCAGTGTTTGTCCTGAATTCAATCTCAAATTTTTTCCTTTTCCTATTTCTTTTATCCCACTATAATACGGAGAACGGCAAACGGTCAACGGTAAACGCAAAATCATGAACGTCTTTATACTTCTTCTTGTATTCATATTCATGGCCGGCTGGTACCTGATGGACAGCCCCAGTCAGAATATTGAAAAACACGGCATAGAGTACGCCGCGAAAAAAACCGAAATAAATTCGGTACTGACCTGTGTCGCGCACATCCATGCCGAAGCGGCCAGATTGGACGACGTTCTGAAACTGGAAGAGGCGACCAACATATACAACGACACGCCGGGCGCCGAAAGATACGGCGTCGAAACCGTAAAGCTGTGCAGCGACGCAAGACGCATAACGCCCAGCTGTATACCATCGCGGCCGGGCCAATCCATCACCCATTACATAATTTCCACCGCGCCCGCGCCCGGCGATATGGGAAAAACTTTGGAACTGTTGGAATCGGAGTTTCTGAACAGCACCGGTTTCGGAATCGTAAAGGTTCATGACAAAAAGACCCGGATGATAATCGGCAACGGCACGATGCGCGATATTCCGGACCATATAGCGAAAGAAATGGAACTGACCGACGGCCGGCTGGTGTATATATCGCAGCACGCCGTCACCGGACGCGCGGCCCAGGCCGCTGCGGAACGCGCCATAACCGTCAACTGTCCGCCCGGCCAAATTCGGATCTTTCGGTTCAGCAAATGGCAATGCGCGGCGCAAAATCTTGCGCGGGCCTGTACGGGCGCGACAATTTGGGACCCCGAATCCGAAAGATGCGTCGCGGACCACAGCCGCAAACCGATTTGCTCTGCGGGTCAGACGGCCGTGTTCATAGACGACGGCTGGGAATGCGTAAACCCCGTCATGCAGACCGAATGCCCGGCCGGACAGATGCCGCATTTGAATTATGAAAATATGAAATGGACATGCGTCGGCAATCCGGCAGCCGTTGCCCAAGATTCCGAAGGCGCGCGCGCCGGGCGCGCGCGGTTCGCATCCGGACGGGGCGCAATCGCCGGCGGGGCGACATGTTCCGATTGCGAAGATGCCATCCACGACCCGGATACGGACGCGGTCAGATGCGTGCCTTCGCCCGCAAAATTATCCAACAAATTATGCTATCGCGGGAATGCCGGCGATTGTCCGGGCGCGTTTTATTTCGGATTTCCGGACGCGGAATATTTCGCGCGCGTGGCGCCGGCGCTGGGGCTGTCCGGCATGACCTTCACGGAAGGCCGCAGCAAGAACAGACGGTTCAATTGCCTTTCCTGTGTCGACGGGTATATAGACGCATCGAAATCAAAACCGCCGTTCATCGCGGTATGCCAATAAAAAACGCCCCGATGGGGCGTTTTTTATTTTTTCTTATCGGGATGAAACCATTCGGGAAACGAATCGGCCAAAGTCGTTTGCTTGTATTCCGTTTTTTCCGCAACCTGTTCGGTTTCCACGACAATAGGCGGCCATGACATATCGTATCCTTGGACAATATCGGGGGATTTTTTCAAATTCGAAATATCCGCATTATGGACGCATTCCCACGCCAAATCCACAAATTCCATGGCATATACATACCGCCGGTTGTTATGTTCCGCCACCAGTTTGCGGGCTTCTTCCCACAATTGTCTTTCATCGCTGGGATGGTCGCGGATAATCTTGCAGGATATATATCCGCGCGCCTGGTCTTGGGCGCCGGGGCCGCTGAGATACCAGAAAGTATCAGGACATTTATGAGTAGATTCGTATAACAGCTGATAGTCGGCCGCGACGTCGCCAACCTTTGCGTCAACTTTATTTTCGTCCAAATCTTTGATTTCAATCCCTTCGGTTTTTATGCGATAATCCAGAATCTGTCTGAAAAAAACCTTTGCGATTTCAACGGTGTCTTTCTTTTTCGCCTTCGCCATTGCGGCCTCCTTTTTTTTATTTTTTCTTGTCGGGATGAAAAAAGTCGGGAAACACATCGGCCAGCGTCAGCTGTTTGGGTTTCGGCGAATCTTCTTTCGATTCTTCGATGACTTCGTTCAACGTCACCTGGTATGGCATGCCTTTTTTATAACCCGGGCAATAATCGTACACGACTTCCAGATATTGCCGTATGGCCCATGTGTCGTCGCATTTTTCTTTTATTTGTTCTATTTTTTTTGCCACTTCGGCCGGATCCGTTATGTTCGCGACATCGCCGTAAAACAGCGCCACTTTTGCCGTCAGATTATCGTAATAATCCATTATCATAATATATTTGGGCAATGTGTATTTGCGCCCGCCTTCGGATTTTATATCGTATTTTTCCGCTTTCAGTTTCTGTCTGGAACCGTACGGCACGCTGCGGTAATAGCGCGCGAAATCGACGAACATCGGCGACCATGTCATGGGCAGGTCCGGCAAGTCCGGATTGGCGTCCAAGAATTCCGCGGCATCCCTGGCTTTCTGTTCTATTTGGTCTTTGTATGAATTTATGATTCTCAAACAGGTTTCCAACACGTCGTTCTCGTCTTCAGACATGCAATCCCCGAAACCTTTTGGATAAAGTTTTTTCAAATTATTAAGCGTATCCACGGCGCAATTATAGTTTTTGCGGCTTACTTTATTTGTTTTTTTAGACATATCTGCCCTCTTTGTTTTGGGCGATTATATTATAATAAATGCTTTTGTCAACTATTATAATTAATATTTGCCTTG
>Ga0082212_10003343_pt1 | contig 22830 bp, 11 predicted proteins | sample TergutNt197P3_FD_71548 | JGI IMG/M metagenome (GOLD analysis project Ga0082212, IMG submission 71548) | Neocapritermes taracua P3 segment gut microbial communities from Petit-Saut dam, French Guiana - Nt197 P3 | ecosystem: Host-associated > Arthropoda: Insects > Digestive system > Gut ...
AGGGGGTAGATATTTGTCAAATGTCCTTGCTTTGCCTATGGTGAGTACAAGCTGTGCCAGCATTGCATGTATGTCTGTCGGGGATGTTTTGGCCTCCCCCCAAAGCAAATAGTTCTCCCCGGTTTTTACGGTAAAGTCAATTTTGTCCAGTACGTCCGTGCAGTCAAACCGCTTGAAAAAGTCGCGGGCAACTTTGTTTTTTAGCGATTCTTCGTTTGGGCAGTCAGTGTATTTTATACTGGGCTTTTCTGCTGTCATTACAACCTCATCCATCTACAGTTGAATTGCTATATAAACGAAATATAGAACAAGAATTATGAATTTGTCACAGTAGCTCCCCATACAATCTGACAAAGAGCTTTTTGAACACGGTTACTAATACCATGTAAAGAAATACTGTCAGGAATAGCCAGGGAAAGTATGAGGAGGGCAGGGGTGCCAGACCCAGTTTAGTGCCAAGGCTCGTGAAAGGGATATAGGTGAGTAGCCCGATCCCTGCAAAGGTAAGTAGTGTGAGAGTTGCGGATGCGCGACTCTGTATGAAAGGGATCTTGGGGGTTCGTATCATATGTATGACCAAGGTTTGTGTCCACATGGACTCCACAAACCAGCCTGCCTGAAATAGAGCAATATAGGCCACTTTCATATTCATACCGGCAAACATGCCGGATTGTACTATGTCTCCTTGTTGTATTTGTGTAAATAGCAGTCCATCAGAAACAAACTGCGGACAGATGAAAAAATACATCAGCAAGTATGTCGTGATGTCAAATACTGAGCTGGTTGGGCCAATCCAGAGCATGAACTTGCCGATGGAAGAGGCATCCCATTTTCTTGGAACGTCCAAAAATTCCCTGTCTACGTTATCCCAGGGGATTGCGGTGCAGGATAGGTCATAAATGAGGTTGAGCATAATGATCTGGAGGGGTAGCATGGGGATGAATGGCAAAAATGCACTCGCTACCAGCACAGAAAACATGTTTCCGAAGTTTGAACTGGCTGTCATCTTGATGTACTTGATCATATTGGCGTATGTCTTGCGCCCCTCTATCAGACCCTTTTCCAGCACCATCAAGTCTTTTTCCAGCAGGATTACCGAAGCAGACTCCTTAGATATATCCACCGCGGTATCAACTGATATGCCTACGTCTGAGGCTTTCATGGCGGCGGCATCATTTATGCCATCCCCCATGTATCCTACGCTGTTGCCATTGTTACGCAGTACGGTAATAACCCTTGCTTTTTGTTGGGGTGATAGCTTGGCAAACACTGACACTTCTTCTGCCACCCTGCCTAAGACTTCATCGCTCATAGAATCAAGATCAGAGCCGAGTAGTATCTGGTCTACCGGAAGATTTACCTGGCGGCAAACACAGCGTGTTACTTTGTCGTTGTCGCCTGTCAGAATCTTTACTCTCACCCCATGTTCACGCAATGCTTTAATGGCATCTGCGGTGGATTCTTTTGGTGGGTCGAGGAAGGCCAGGTATCCCATCAACACCATGTCTGATTCGTCTGCAACTGAAAACGCACCAACGGGCGAAGGGTTTGTCTTTTGTGCAACTGCGATGACCCTCATGCCATCATCGTTAAGATCATCAACCTTTTGAAGTATGTAGGCTCTAATGTCATCCGTCAGATGCTGTACCTCGCCCTGGAACTCTGCATAAGTGCAAACCGACAGCATTTCTTCCACTGCGCCTTTGGTAATCATCTGGGTTTTGCCGTTTGAGACGACAACGCTCATGCGACGACGCTCGAAGTCAAATGGTATTTCGTCTACTTTAATAAATTTGTCTTCGATGCCACGTAGTTCTTCTGCACCGACTTGCTCTTCCATAGTCCTATTGATGATGGCCTTATCCATTAGGTTTTTTAGGCCAGTCTGATAGTGGCTGTTGAGGAAGGCATGGCGAAGTACGCGAAGATCTTCCTGCCCATGTATATTCAGGTGGTACTGCAATATCACCTTATCCTGGGTTAGCGTCCCTGTTTTGTCTGTACACAAAATATTGATAGAGCCTAAATTTTGAATCGAGTTAAGGTTTTTGATGATGGTCTTTTCGCGAGACATTGCCACTGCACCCTTTGCGAGGCAGGTAGTGACTATCATGGGAAGCATTTCAGGAGTTAGCCCCACTGCCACCGAAAGGGCAAATAGCGAAGCCTCTACCCAGTTGCCTTTTGTAAACCCATTGATGAACAAGACGATGGGAACCATCCAAAGCATGAATCTTATTAGCACCCAAGAAACCGAGTTGATACCCTTTTCAAAGCTGGTCATTACTGGCTCGGTTGTTACGCCCTTGGCCATTTCGCCAAAGATTGTATCCGCGCCCGTTGCCACAACAACCCCCATTGCTGTACCGGATATGACGTTTGACCCCATGAAGGCAATGTTTGATAATTCCGTCAATGCGTCGATTTTGCCCTGTAGAGACTGTGATGATTTCTCAACTGCTTCACTTTCACCTGTAAGAGCCGATTGGCTAATAAATAAGTCCTTGGCCGATATGATGCGCATATCAGCAGGTATCATGTCGCCAGCGGCTAACTGCACGATGTCACCGACCACTACTTCATCTAGGGGGATTTCCTGGTCTCCTGTTTCTTTTCGTCGCACATTTGTTGTGGTCTTTATCATCTTTAGCAAGTTTTCAGCCGCATGCCCGCTCTTTGTTTCTTGCACGAAGCGCAACACGCCTGATACCAACACCATCGTCATAATGATGATTACTGCAATGGGGTCTGCCTCGCCAGCAGAGGCCCAGACTATATCAGTAAAAACAGATATTAATGCCAGAACAAATAGGATTAACGTAAAGGGGTTAATAAACGCTTTGGCTAGCCGCGTGGGTAAGGAATCCTTTTTGCCGTGGGTAACTTGGTTGCCACCGAAGCGGTCGCGAAAATAGTCTGCTTGGTCTTCGCTCAGACCATCAATTGACGTGCCTAACTTATGCAACACTTCGCTTGATTCAGACGTGGTTGCATAAACTATGCGCTCTCGCACTTCCTCACGGCGTTTTTTTTCTGCGAGATCTTTTTTTGTTTCCAGAATATTGCCCAATGTTTTCTTCATTGACCTATACCTCCAATTCTACGGTGTTAAAAAGAGATTGAATGTATGGCCCGTTTGCTAATGAGCTACATCGAGTTAGAGCGGCAGAATGAAATCGAATCCCAAGCAACCGCCTCTCTACGGCGCGACCCGTCAGGTTCCGGGCTACTGTTACTGTCGGATTCCACTTCACTCACCTCCTTAAAATCACTACATGGCCTCTTTGCCGGTGCTACGTTTTAAACCTTCTGACCCTTTCTTGCAGTGTGCAGGAAAGTTTGGCTAGTTCATTTGCTGTGCTGTCTACTTTTGTGGTGTGGGATGTCAGCTCTACAACTGCGGAAGCCACGGCAGAAGATTCGGTAACACTTTTGTCTACCTGATTTGCCACTTCATTCCCAACGGAGGCCTGCTCGGCGGAGGCATTTACAGCGTCTCTAGTCTGGCGTGCAAACACATCAAGGTCTGTCTTGATCTTATTTAACAACTCCACCGTGGCTGTTACAAGCTCTCCGCCTCCTTCTACCGATTTACGAGCCTCAATGTTGTACTTAGCTATCTCTTTGGCGGAAACACTACTCCTGTCAGCCAGCTTTCTTACCTCTTCAGCGACAACTGCAAACCCTTTGCCCTGCTCGCCTGCCTTGGCGGCCTCGATGGCCGCGTTGAGAGAAAGTAAGTTTGTCTGGTTTGCAATTTCTTGGATCACACCAATCGCTTTTGCAATGCGTCCGGTAGTTTCTGTGATGCCATCCATCGCCTGTTTTGTCTCGGCACCTGTCTCGTTACCCTGCTTTGTGGCTTCCAGCGCGGCATCGAGCTGTTCCAAGGATTTTTGGGCACTAGAGCTTACATCTTCGATGGAGCCAGAAAGAGCCGACATCGCCGCCGACATGTTTTCTGCTCCGAACTTCAGTGCCTCAGTGCTATGAGTTATCTCGTCAAAGGCCTTGGACATAATATGGGCAGATGTCGACAATTCAGATGAACCGCTTGCAAGGCCATCCACATCCTCCAGAACACCCATGACCAGGGAGCGCAGACTATCTACCATTTCACCTATGGCATCTGCCATCTGTCCAAGTTCATCAGCGTAGTTGGCTTTAGAGACAACCGTTAGGTCGCCGCCTGCAACTCTATGTATGCTCCTTAAAACTCGGTGTATGTTTTCTACCACCAGCCTAGATATGAAAACACCCAGTCCAAAGGACGTTATAGCAACGATAAAACCTAGGGAAACTATTTCGATGACCGAGTATGCGAAAACTTTGTCACTTTTTTCTTTTAGTTCAAATGCTTCGTCCTTCATAAAACTCAGCAAGTCGTCGAGAATATCCGAAAATGCCGAAACTGTCGCCTCCACGCTTGACGTTCTAATGTATTCCTGCGCCTGAGTTTTCTTACCAGTGGCCGCCATCTCCAGGATTTCATCAGCCACCTTAAAATAGGCATCCATTTGCTTCAAAAGTTTTTCAACCTTGTCGTATCGTTTTGTATCACGATGGGCTTGTGCCTTCTCCTCAATTTTCTTGGCATCGTCGTACATGGTTTTTTTTAATTCTTCATATTCCATCATGGAAACGCGATTACGAGCCTCCGCATTATCTATTATGATGTCTCTCAGTTGAGAGCGCACAGAGCCAAACGACCGCCCCAGGTCTCCCGCAAGGGTGACACCCAGGACTCCCTCGTCATACAGTTCGACATTAGCCTCCATAATCCTATGCGTTGCTAAAAGGCCAATAACTCCGACTACTATTGTTAGTAGAGCCGATATTCCAAAACCAAGTAACAGTTTGGACTTCATTTTTAGGTTGCGGTACCACTTCATTGGTCGCTCCAATAATCTCAGAGGATATAATACCAGTTTTCGGTTTTCAATTGATGTAATTTCAAGACTATTGATGCTCGATTACAGTAAGTTTAATCATTATAAAGAGTTACGTTGAATCTATTGAACACAATTTTGGTATGAAGAAAAAAACGAAGACAAACCAATGCTACACCAATGCTACAACACTGGTGAGCCATTTTTGGAAAAGATAGAATGTTGAGCCTCTTGCAAAACCGCCGGTATTGCAAGAGGCTCTGTTGAATCGAATGTTATTGAAGTTTGAACTTCTTGATCTGATCTTGCAGGTCAGTTGCAAGTCGTGCCAAATCATGGGCTGTACGAGATATTTCTGAAGTGGTAGCGTTCATCTCCGATGTAGCAGAGGCTACTGATGCTGACTCTGCGACGCTCTGCTCGATCTGCTTTGCCACGTCTGCTCCGGCAGAGGCCTGTTCAGATGAAGATGCCACTGATTCCCTTGTTTGGATGGCAAACTGATCCAAGCTGGCTCTGATGTTGTGGAGCAAGTCGACAGTGGAGGCCACTAACTCGCCACCCTTGGCTACTGAATTGCGAGCCTCGATGTTGTGTTGAGCAATCTCTTTGGCCGATGTCCCGCTACGCTCTGCCAGTTTTCTCACCTCTTCGGCAACCACCGCAAAGCCCTTGCCTTGCTCGCCCGCCTTGGCGGCCTCGATAGCCGCGTTGAGGGAAAGCAGGTTGGTTTGATTGGCAATTTCCTGTATTACCCCGATAGCTTGCGCTATACGGCCGGTAGTCTGGGTGATGTCATCCATAGCGGCCTTTGTGGCTTCACCTGCCTCGTTACCCTGTCGGGTGGCATCAATAGCTTCTTCGAGCTGGGCAAGAGAAGCATTAGCACCCCTACTGACTTCCTCAATAGAGGCCGACAGCTCGGTCATAGCCGTGGCTATTCTCTCTGCCCCTGCTTTTTGTGTATCCGTGCTTCTGGCTATTTCGCCGGTTGTAGCCGACATTTGTTCGGCTGACGCAGATAGCTCGGTTGAGCCACTTGCTACGCCATGCACATCTGTTGCTATATGTTTAATAAGACCTTTGATCTCTTCCAGCGCAAACCCAAGTGAGTCTGCCATTTGTCCAACTTCATCCTTGTATTCGCCCTTGCACTCTGCCGTAAGGTCATGGGTAGCAAGCTTGCCTATTACCTCGCCCAGCTTGTTAATGTTTTTTACAATAAAAGAAGAAATAAGGATGCCGGTTAAGACAGACACTATGATGGCTATAGTGATAGTTACAAGCATGGAAGTGGTTGCACTGCGAATATTTTTATCGTTGGTTGCGTTTAACTCCTTGGCCGCAGAGTCGATTATCACAGTAACCTCTGAAGCCAGCTCGCCCACCTTGTTGGCAACTGCTATCAGCTCTGGGTTTCGCAATGCCGCCCGTGCCTGGTCGCGTCGCCCGTTCAAAACGTCGTTAATCACGTTTTCTGAATTTTTGATGAAGGCAGAGGCCACATCCTTGAGGTTGGTCATAAATGCTTCTTTGGCCTTGGCGTCTTGTTCGGCAAGCTTGGCGATTTCTATCATGGCTTCAACTTCTTTGAGCAACCTACTACTGGCTGAGTCGCAAGTGGCTTTATGCGTCCTCACCACAGAAAGATCTTCCTCAGTAATCGCACTACGAAGTGCAAGGCGAACATCGGCCAGATATGCCCTGATATTGCCAGCGTGTGCAGTGGCTAACACACCTTCGCCATAGATATTGGATCCGCCGCGGCCAACTTTGATGAGTCCGTTTATCCCTTCATAGCCGACAACTGCCATCAGGATGATAGCTATGGCAAAACCTGCCATCAACTTTGACTGGAGCTTGAGATTGTAAAACCATTGCATTTACTACTCCTATAATTAATGTAACCTCTCTTTGTACACCATTGCCCAGGCAGTTGGCAAACAAAAATTTTGTAATTTTTGAACTAATACTTGGTTGCGTTTAAAATATTTTGAACGCGAAACGCAAAAGTTTTTGCAAACACGAGCAAAGCCCGTATTTTCAAAAACTTGCGGGCACTGCTTTCGCATTGCCGTTATACCAAGTTGCTCCCGTATGGGTGCAACTTGGTATAATCCTTTACAACGGATAGCCCTGCAATACTTTTCTGTTGCGAATCCTTTTTGTAAACTCCCACGTGGCAAGGAATTAGGGTACAAATTTTCGGCCACTTGCCATGAACTACAGTAAGTTAAATTGCTATTTGTATAGCAGGATTATCAGTAGACCATTTTTACTAGAGAAACTGAGTTTTTCCACCAATGCACAAACGCACCGCCGAGGCCACTCTGGACTGACCAGAGAATTATTGAAGTAAAAAAACTCAAAAATGTCCAAATAAATATCAACGAAAATAAAACTCCAGCGTTTTGAATATCTGGTTGTCGAAAATGAATATCTCTTTTGAATGCAAAAGCATGAAATGCAGTGGTAATGCCTGTTACAATATTAATAAGCCATATATATTCCGGAGCAATTGCAAATCTGAAAAGAAGAAAAATGATTGGATAAATTGGTAAACAATAGGGCGCAAGCAAAATAAAAATATTCCCTGCTCTTTTTCCACCATGGTAGATCACTTCGCCATTTCTACTTGTCGCATTAAATTTATCTATTTGGTGAAAAAACAGTAGCCCTATCACTGTGTGGATAAGTTCGTGCGTAAAAGTTTCCAAAAAATCAAGGTTTTTCTTAATGAATCTTCGCACAATGCAATACAACGCAAATCCAACAACAAACCAAAGGTAGATTTTGAACTGCAAAACTACCCCAATAGCAGACTTGTAAAGACTATGGATGTTGATTGCCAGAAATACCAATAGAATGGGGATTGAAGCCAATTTCAATAGTTTACTCATGCGGATGCCTCAGAGCTGGGTTACGTATCGAAATCACGGGTAATACTAGTTTTCAGTTTTTAGATGGAAACATATCCTAGCGCGTCTTTACAGTAGGCATCATTATGTATTGGAATGAGAAACTGTATAAGGTAGGGCTTTTTTGCATAACCTACCGCCAAAGTATACAATAGGATGGCTAATCCAATAGAAAAAAAACGAAAATGAAATCAATTGTCTAATGGTAGATGAAACTAGTATAGTATCATTGATGTAGCATTTTGATAAAATGCGCTTTTGGCAATGTGGTAATACGTCTGTGTCGATGAATCTCATGGCACTGCAAAACCACCTATTTTTTCAATCTAATCTGGTCACTATCCTCCTCCCATACCTTTGCACTCAAACAGATAAGTGGGGATAGCTTAGGAGAAAAAAATGTCTTTGCGAAACCCAAAAGGAAATGTTCCATCACCATTTTCATCAGCGGTATCCCTCATTCGGAGATTTTTTCAAGATAACATGCCGGGTGGTGGTCAAACCATAGAAATAGCAAAAGAATCGGCAATAGAAATCATGAAAAAAGCCAGGGAACCACTGATTGGTTCGAAAGGTGGAATTGGTTGGCGCAGGGTGTATCCGCGAAACCTAAAATTAACCTTTTTCCAAAAAACTAGCGAAGAAAAATACAAATTTCTGGACGTAAAAACCGATAATTTCAAAATTGCAGTAAAAACTGTTGTTGATGAAGCTATGAGAGAAAGAGTAGCAGATGAGGACTGGCCAGGCCTGTTTGCTCTAGAAATTATCGTTGATGAAAATCCGTCACCAAATGAGTATCGAACATTCTCGGCAGAGGCATATTTTGATGATTCTGATAAGGAATTCCTCGACCGCGAAAATAAACTACCAGAAGAAATTGCTAAACCCTCTCCCGAAAAGTCGAAGAAATCAAGTAGTTCCCCACAGCCAACCGGCTCATCAGACAAAGGCTCTAGTAATTCGGCTGGTGATACTATTGAGCCAAAATCCCTCCGTAGGCCAACTGGATCGTCGGCCAAAGGCCATGGTAATCCGGGTGGTGATACTATTGATTCAAAACTCTCCTTCAATGCCTACGCATATTTGACGGTGGAAGCAGGGGATGTCCAACCGCACTGCATCAAGGATGGAAAAATTCTAATCAATAAACCCTCATTCAACATTGGTAGGACTAGTCAACGCGGAAAAGATGGGAGTGAACAAGAAAATCACTGCGCCTTTGAAGCTGAAGGTGAGATAAATAAAACGGTTTCTAGGCACCATGCAAGGATAGATAGAGTTGAGAAAAAACTAGTCCTTTTTGATACCGGAAGCAAATGGCAAAATACAGTCATACTTAGGAAAGACGGCGAAAATACCAAGCATTTATGGATAAGCCCAAACGAGTATGAGTATTTGCAAAATGGCGACAAAATTATGTTGGGGGATGCGGTTCTGGTGTTTCACATGGAGAAATAACTACCGAGTTATTGCTAATGGAGGCACGGAGTGACTGGTGTCAAAAAAGAGAGAAACTGGCGGATAGGCGAGTTAATCGCAATAACGGTGCTCGGTTTTTTACTACAAATAAGTTGCCCAAAAAGTTATTATGAATTTGCAAAAAAGACAGCTAATGCAAACCCCGAACACTGGCAGTATAACGAATATCAAGCTAAACCATACGCCATTCTAGGACCAGACTACAGCAGTGCAAAAAACAAAGCAGAACTTCAGAGCGTTCTAAAAAATAAGCCAGGCAAAGTGCTGGAGCTAATATCTCGTGATGGCAAGAAGATAGACGAGCAAGTTGCTCGGATGTTGGGTAATGAACCCAATAATGGTGATGAACCAATAAAGCTGTCTGATCTTTCGGCAAAAATAGCCGGCCTCCTTTCTGACCCAGCCGGCAATTTTGATGACACTAATTTGAAAGCCCTTGCCAAAAAAGTTGATATTCTGAACAGGCTACAAGCAGTATGGAGTGCGAGGACGGGTGAAGGTCTTACATCTTGGACGGAAGCTGTTATCCAGAGGTTGAGTAATGTAAAAAACTACCCCCTCCATCCAAATTTCAGCGCGAAGAAAGACTTGATGATAATTCTGTCGCCTAACGAGTTAGGGGATCTATTTACGGCAGGATTATATTACGAAACACGCCATGGCTTTGTTAATGATGGAAGCAATCCACTGAGTTTCAAAACGCCTCAGCGAGCTAAAAATGACGCGAGACTGCTCTTTGGCCTGATGGCGTTATCATTCATATTTATGTCACGGGTTGTTGCATTTTTATTCCCATCTGCATATCAATCAATTTTGCCAACATTAATGGCCTTGTCCAGCAGTGGAGCCAACGCCCTCTTATTTTATTCTGACCCATTAAACGCCGTGCCAAGGACCACAGCATTTTGCGAGGTGATTGCTTATAGTGCTATTGTATTTGCAGTTATACTCTGGATTTGTTCATGGCGAAAAATTAAATTTCCCAGTGAAACAACCGACTGGAAAAATAGATGGTATCTGTTTTGGTTTTTTGGAGGAATTGCGCTTGGCTTAGCGTTTTTGCTGATTTTTGCAGGTCAAGGGCGAGGTGGCCGTGGCATTTTCATTCCTTTTCTGGGTACCTGCCAGCCTACAAGCATTATTTATTTATTTTCTATTCTTTCTATTGTCATGTACTTAGGAGGATGGGGGGATTGGATCAAAACCACATTCCGGGATTATAGGTTTCTGTGGCCTTTTCTTGGATTCCTTATTGTCTTATTTATTGCCCAAAAAGACCTTGGGTCATTTTTAGTCCTTTTATTTACGGCTCTATTTTTATATGCCATTACCATCACCAAAAATTTTTGGAAATATACATGTTTGGGATTGGGAATTGCGGTGCTGACAATTGTCCTTGCAAATTCCTTTTCATTTAATAAAGCTGAAGGACTGTGGCGGTTTACAAGACCAGTCAACAACATGATCGAGCGCGCAAATATGCGAAATGATCCATGGGGAACAGAAAATATTATCGTTCCAAACAATCCTCACTTAGCTCAGTCCCTGTGGACATTCTCTTCGGGGGGCTTTGCAGGTGCTGGTATTGATTCGGCTCCTACTCGTTTCAACTTGCCAGATGGTCACACAGATTTTGTACTTGCTGGGGTAGGGGAGGTTTATGGTTGGCGAGGAGTTATCACAGTTCTGGTGCTTTTTGGATGGTTGATACATGTGCTATTGAAGGCCGCCTTACTAAAAAGAGATTTCAGCGATTCCAAATATTTGTTGCTGGCGGGAGGGGCATTTATTTTCATTCAGACCATGCTAATTTCCTGCGGAGTATTGGGAGTACTACCACTGACGGGCGTTCCCCTATTGTTTGTTGCGGCTGGAGGGGTTGCGACAGTAGCAGGTTTCATGTTGATAGCCCTCTGCATGGTTGCCACTTCTGCCCCGGACTTAGAAGTAAATCTAAAAAGTTCTGGATCGTATGAAAATCCCAGGGATTATGTAAATTTGACAAGATATAACCAAATCAGGTGGGTGAGTATTCTCCTTCCATTCCTATTAATCATCCCTGCTACAAAGGCTTTTAAGGTAATGGTAGGGTCTGCAAACAAAACTTTTACGCGAAATTTCCTAAAAAAAATTGAAGACAATTCCGGAAATCGACAATTGGAATTTTTGTCGAACCCGCGTATTAAGCAAATACAGCAATCGATTAGGCGGGGAACTATTTCTGATTCAGAGGGAATTCCTCTAGCGACTGATGATCCTGATGGAATACCACTTCGCGGCGATATGACTGATAAAGAAAAAAACTTGGGCAAGTTTGAATCGTTTAGGAGTTTTGACAAAGGCTTAGACCTACCTAAAATCCAAGTGGATGCCAAAGGAAGAATTTTTCCTTTGGGTGCTACAACCCGTCAGATACTAATGAATATGGAGCAGAAACCAACAAGGGCACCTATAAGAGTACTTGATGATATTCAGCGTGCTGACCGCGGACAAATAGCCATTATCACAGAAGAAATGCTTGCATTGCATGAAAACACCGATGGGAGAAAAGCCTACTGGCTTATGGAAGCTGGAGAAATTAGCAATAAGGACGGCACTAGGATAAAAAGAAAGCCAATTGAGGTTAAGGATGGCAAGAAGGGCGAAACTTATGCAGTAATGCTGGAGCCTGATTTTGAAGGGCTTGTGCCTGCCTTTAGGGGTAGAGGCAAGTACACACAAACCAAGAGTGGCGCACTAGCAGATTTGCTTGCTGACAATAGGGATGTGCTGATTACAGTTGATGCTTACCTGCAACTTGCCGCAAAAGAGGCTATAGAGAGTGCCTTTATGAAAACCAAAACAACATCTGGGGCGGCCTATGCTATTGATATTGCTACGGGTAATGTATTGGCAAGTGTGAGTTTACCTAGCTATAGCAACAATTCTTATAGCGACCCCAAGGAGGCAGTTAATAAACTAGCTATTTTGCTGATGGATTGTATAGACCGCGAGTATATTGTGCAGGGTGCCCTATTGCTTGCAGGAGTCACAGAAATTAAAGAAAAAACTCCAGAGGATAAGCTACCGACGACAGACGCAGAAATAATAGATATGCTCAATGAAACTGAGGTTTTTAATAGTGCTAAAGCCATAAAAAATGAAAATGCTATTGCTGGGATAATCAAAAGCACAAATGCCTTATTTTCTAGAAAAGAAATTAATGATAGGGCGATCAAGAGACAAATATTGACGATTGACAATAACAGGAGTAATTTTGCCGAGGCAATACTCCAGTCGATGCCAGCCAGAGAAACAAGTAAACTGCGAGGACTTAATGCTGGACAAGGTAAGATAATTCTTGATCTCATCAAAAAGGTAATTGATGAAGTGCATGTCTCAATCAGGGGCAATAAAAAAATTGATACTGTTTTTGATAGGATAAATGAAAGACGACTAATAGCTCTATTGGAACAAACCATCGAACAAGATGCCAAAAAAGATAGGGCAGGGTTTGAGATATATTCGCCAGGTTCTACATTTAAGATGGTGACTGCCGCGGCGGCTTTGAAAGCGGCGAAGAAAGATAAAAACATAGAAAAGAAAATTATCGAGTTTTGTAAAACGTTTGTATGTGATGGCACATGGGAAATACCTAAATATAATAAAAAGCTAGATTGCAATAACAAACACCCCCACGGAAAAATGGGGGGTGGTAATACAAAAACGCTGAAAGACGTTGAGGCAATGATTTCGGAGGCAATGAAGTTAAGTTGCAATGTTTTTTTTGCGCGTCTCGCACACGAAGTGCTGGGCGAACAAGTATTATTTGATGTTGCTTCCAAAGAGTCTAAGAGTAATTCTTTCCGCTTAAATATCAATAAGATTGAAGAAATAAGCAACCATGCCGAACCGAAACTTCCATTCGCGGCGATTGGCCAACAGGTTGCATTTAGCCCTAAAGAGATGGCATGGGTGGTAGCGGCAATAGCAAATGGTGGAAAGGGGAGTGTGTCTGCCACAGACAAGAAACAAATGAAACCGCTACTGATACCTCGATTTGGCAACGACACAGTTTTTGGGGATGTGATAGAGCCTGAAATTACCAAAATAATTCGGGATGCAATAGGGAAGGTAGTCAACGAACCAGGCGGGACTGCATACTACCCCAGTGGCAAATTTTCTAGTGACAGTCCATTAAGGGGGATTGCCGATGGCCTGGCAATATGGGGGAAAACTGGTACAGCTCAGGTAGTTAATGAAAAAGACCGCGCATGGTTTGTAGTAAATAAAAACAATCACTCATGGTTTGTAGGTTTTGCTGACATCGACAATCGCTATAGGAAGGTCAATAGCAAGGCCGACTATGAAAAAAACAAGAAAATTTATGAAGACAAGCTAAGGGCCAAGAAGTCCGGATCGGGCGTTGCCTTTGCATTTCTTGTGGAAAATGCCGGATATGGTGGTGAAGCGGCTGTACATGCGGCAACAAAATTTCTAGAGAAATATAAGAGCCGGTACAGTGCCACACATGGGGTTGCAGAATCAAACAAGCAGTCCGAAAAAAAAGTCACAAATGACAGACGATTGTAGTAGGCCAGTGCACCCTTATTATTAAAGCGACTTTTGCATAATTGGTGGATGTTCGATTTTGGCGAATAAGGGGGCGAAATGCTCGGAGATTTCGTTTTGTATCTCCTTAATTCTGCCCAAGATGTTTACTATCTTTTGTTCTTTCTGCGATATTAGGGCGAGTGCTTCCCTCGCATAGTCTGGGGTTTCTGGAATTGCAAATGATTTGTTGGCCATGATTTCTGCAACCGTTGTTGCTTCTGGACAAGCGACAAGCTGGTAGCGTAGCCATTCCATCGCTAGTTCTGGTTCTGAGTCTGGGATTCGCAGAACTATCCGTTTGCCAGAATATAATGTGTGTCCATGGCGTTCCAACTTGCATACTTTGCAGGAAGTGTTTTCTTGCAATACATCCAATTTCCATTTTACTCTTGCCCTTGCAAACGACAGGGTCGGGATAGAATCAGCAATAATTGCTGGACTTGTGGCTTGGGTGTCGCTAAATTCCCAGCCGTTCATTCGTAGGGGCAACAATTCTTTTTGAATGCTAGCGGCCTCTTTCGACAGGTCTGTAATATTGGCAATAACAGTTTTGTCTTTTGGAATGGGGATGGAAATTTGCCGTAGGTCATCTGGCAGGATTTTAGTTTTTATTGCACTTCGATTAATTCCGTATAGTGTGGATTGTCCTTGGCTACTATTCAGATAGGCAAGGACATACCAAGGATCTATTTTTCTGGATGTTACTTCATAGGATTCTCTCAAAGATTGTGCAATTTTGATTGAATTAGTTTTTACACCTTTGAGTTGGTGCCAAGGCATCAATATATAAATACTGTCGTTACATTTCAGAAATCCTTCATGTGTCCATTCACCATGGTCGAATACACAGGCTCCCCCAAACTGGGCAATCATTAGTTTGGGTCGGTCATAGAGTTCTGGAAAAGTTGGTCGGCTGATTTGGATAGGTACCCTTGTTTTTTCCCCGTATTCTACGTAGCGGATGTTTTTTATGCCAAAGGAATCAATATCCTTGCTTCCGGCAAATGGTGCTGGGTGGTTTTTGTCAGGGCAGTCAACGATTAAATCTTCCATCCTAAATGCGCCTTTATTCCTTTTTTCGTGGGCGTTTAATACCATTCCCTTTGAAATATAGAAAATTTCTTGCAAAGGAACATCATTTATCGCATCCCTGATTTCAAGCCAAGGGAGTGCCTGTCGAAAAATACTGTCTCCATAACGCAATTGTGGAAGCGTTTGTGTGTCAATGATTGAATGTGTCCCTTGCATTGGTGCAGATTTGTGCCAAATACGCTCGGTGCGAGTACTTTTAGTTGGCGTGTCGCGAGTAGCAACCGTGATGGTATTTTGAACTGCCGCGTCATCGAACAATTTAGTTTTTGGAAAAAAATGAATTTCATCAACAGTTGCATTAGAAACCAAAAGATGTCTAAGAACACTGCCATAAGGCACTGTTTCTATTGCATTACTAGTGATGATTGCCATGCGACCTGGCTTTTTATTACCTTCCTTTGTCTTTAGCAAGTTAAAACTTGCGGCAACAAATGGCACAAACAAGTCCCATTTCTGAACCATGGTGTTTCTTACAGCCTCATTTGGGTATTCGGCCTTTATTCGCTCTCGGTACGCATTTATGGTTTCGCTTTCATCTGCCCTGACATAGGGGGGGTTCCCGACAACGTAATCGAACTTTTCAGACCAGTTTCCGATCCCGATTTTTAATTGGTCCTCTATGGGTAGGTCTTCTTCAGGGAATGGAAGTGTTCCGCTCTGGCTTGTTAGTGTGTCAGGGCTGAATAACAGGCTGTCTGAGTTGTAGATATGGAAGCGGTCAATGGTCGCCGATTCTTTTGACTTGTACGCCACGCCAAATAAATCAATTATCTGTATTAAGATGTTGGTCTCGGCAAGTGCACATGCAAAAGGATTAAGGTCGATTCCGTGTAAGCAGTCTCTGATTTCATCCAGGATAGTCTGGACATCTTCTGGTGGAATTTTGTTTTTATGGTGTTCCTTGTACGCATTTACAAGGCGAGTAGCGGCTTCGACTAAAAACCCTCCTGATCCGCACGAGAGGTCTATCAGTTTCTTACCAATGATCTCAGGCCCTTTGTATCCAATGCGATCCAACATGAGGGATACAATTTCGGGTGGTGTGAAGTACATTCCAGTTTTGTGTTTGTGTATGGCTTCTACATGCTGTGAATAGACAGTGCCTATAATGTCTCGGTTGATTTCGCTTAGGTCAAACCCTGCCAGCATGTGTAGAACTCTTATGACGGAATTACGGTCTGGGATATACCAGTCAAAAACAGTCTGTTCTGAAAAAAAGTGGGCGTATATGTGTTGTGCGGAGGTGTAAGCGATGTCAAGCAAAAAAGCCGCACTTTTACCAATCGCATGTTCTAAATAGTGCTTTTCCACTTTTAGGAACCAGAGGGAAAGGCCACCATTAGTGAACATCCTGTTTACAAGCCCTTTATCTTCCATTATGCGGACTAGCATGATTCTGATGATGACCAGATATGCAGTTTGTGCAATGAATTCATTGCGAATCAGTTTGTCGTCGTTGGTCTGAAAAACTACAGAAGCGGTTTTTTCTTTCCAGGTTTGATAGTGGTTCCAAATGTTGATGGTATTTTTGTGTTTGGCGTTTAGCTTATTCAGATAGCGATGGCGTTTATCCGTAAATGTCCTAATTCGAGTAATTATTGTATCGATGGGGTTTTTGTTTCCGTTTCCATTGCCATTTTTCTGTTTGATTTCGTGTAATGAATATAAGCGTTTTTCGACTTGATTTAGTTCGGCAGTTAATACTTCGCCACACATGATCTTTTTTAATAGAGATTCTTCGTTTTCCTGAATTTTTTCCTCTGCTTTTGCCATCAATGGCCGTATATCTTTTATGAGTAATTCTACTTCGTCTTTGAAGGATATATTATCGGTTGGGGCTTTTTCGGAGGCTTTTTGGTAAGATTTGTAGTCTCGGTCTATAGCGGCAAACTGGGCGTTTGCATCGTCTTCGAACTCTATGATTAGGTTTTTGATGGCTTCCGTCAGTTGATTTGCATTTTCGTCAGTGATTTTGAGTATTTTGATTCTGGTGAATTCGTTTGTCCATGTTTTGCCATCTATGTCATGTGGGGAAGAATTTCCGTGGCCATTCTGCAACGTCAGGTCATCAATCAGGTTAGTCAATTCTGCAAAACTGTTGCGACAAAAACGCCTCCAAAGAGCCAACAAAGGCTGGAGATGCCCACTTTCTTCGAGTGCTTGTTTCTTTGTATTGCCATGTGCAGATAATTTTGTCCCTTGTTGCCATACCTGGATAACTTCATCTAATGGGATTTCAATGGCTGGTGTTCTTAGACTACCTTCCATTTGATCATAAACAAGGATTGACCGTCCGTTGATTAACATGCCACAAGGAGCTCCTTTTGAGGCCATGTAGCTTTGTAGTTGGGATCGGTGTTTGTGAAGGTCTGCGACTGTAGTGTTTTTATCTTCAATAACGAAACAGGCGCGAAACGGGTATTCTGGGATTGATACAACAAAATCGGGGCGCAGACTGTTTCTTTGGTCGTTATAGGCTATTTCATTGTCCTGGTACCCAAGTGCTTCAATTAATTTTCTGGTTATTCGTGCATCCACGATATTTGCTTCGTCTCCGGTGCGGGTTTCGCTTGGGGTTTTCAGATAGTCGCATAGGTTGCCATGGGGGGGTGTGAATTTTGGGTCAGAAAGGTAGTCAAGGAAATGGCGTAGGAATTCCTCTAGCGTTTTCTGTTGCCTTGGATTGCTTTTTCTTTTTTCTGTTGTGTTCATGCCATGCCTGTCTTTAACATTTTGTAACTCAGCCGTTTCCCTTCCTTTTCTGTCGTAGCCCATTATTCCAGAGGGGGCGATCTTTCGATCGCAACCTGGAATAAGTAACTGCCTGTTGCTCGTGCATATGAGAATTGCTATGGTTCCCTAAATTAAGGTATTTGGCTCTAATCTATGTTGAAACCCCTGATTTGCACCTGTAGCCCGGATGCTAGGTTGGCTAAGTCATGGGCTGTATGGGATATTTCAGAGGTTGTGGCGGCCATTTCTGTTGTGGCGGAGGCAACGGAGGCTGATTCGGTTGCACTACGCTCGATCTGTCCTGCGACATCCGCCCCTGCTGAGGCTTGCTCAGTCGAAGATGCCACCGATTCCCTTGTCTGGATTGCGAACTGATCTAGTCTTGTCCTGATCTGATGTAGTAATTCGACTGTGGTGGCCACCATCTCGCCCCCCTTCGCTACCGAATTACGGGCTTCAATGTTGTGCTGAGCGATTTCTTTTGCTGAAGTTCCACTACGCTCGGCCAGTTTTCTCACTTCTTCGGCCACAACTGCGAACCCTTTACCCATCTCGCCAGCCTTGGCAGCCTCGATAGCCGCGTTTAGGGAAAGCAGGTTTGTTTGGTTGGCAATTTCCTGTATTACTCCGATAGCTTGGGCGATACGACCGGTGGTCTGGGTGATGTCGTCCATTGCAGTCTTGGTAGCTTCACCGGCCTCGTTACCTTGTCTGGTGGCATCAATAGCTTCCTCGAGCTGTGATAGAGAGGCATTGGCCCCCTTGCTTACTTCTTCAATCGAAGCCGACAGTTCGGTCATGGCGGTTGCTATTCTTTCAGCTCCTGCTTTTTGTGACTCTGTACTCCTGGCTATCTCATCAGTTGTAGCTGACATTTCTTCGGCGGCGGCAGATAGTTGGGTAGAGCCGCTTGCTACCCCGTGAATGTTCATAGAAACGCTTCTGATCAAGGCTCTCATTTCATCGACCAGTTTCTCAATGGCACCAGATACCAGCCCCAGCTCATCCTTGTATTCGCCACTGTACTCCAAAGATAGATTTTGATTCGCAAGTTTGCTTACGGTGACAGCGATACCGTTGATTCGCCGCACTACGTAATTGGAAAAACTGGTGCCGAACCAACCAGAGATTACTATGGCAACAGCGATACTAATAATCATTATTGTGATTGCACGTCGCTCGTGGGCATCCTTTTGAGTTTCTAATTTTTCCGTTGCGCCTTCAATAGCCTTAAATATAACATCAGTCATTTCTGTAATCCTGGCTTGTACTGCAAGCATTTCAGGATTTGTCATGTAGGCCATTGCCTGCTCGCGTTGCCCAGCCATGAGGCGATCCATTTCCAGATCTGCGCGTTTCAAATATGCAGTGATGGCCTCGCAGAAATCATGTGCTACCGCCACCTTTTTATCAGAGTCGTATCTTGCCTCCTGAGCAACCTTGCGTAGGGCTTCTTCCAAGCTGGCTAAAGTTTTTCTGTGATTGTCATAGGTAGCTCGGTGGGTTGAGAGGCGGCTAGGGTTGGTTTCCAGCAGTCCGTTGCGAAGAGTAATTCTGATGTCACCCAGTGTGCGAGCCATATCTCCAACCAATTTGGTTGCACCAACCCCCTCTACATAAACGCTAGTGCCATCTTCGTTAATGGCAACGATGGCCCGAATTCCTTCGGCACCCACAACTAACATAAGAAGCATGGCTATAGCAAAGCCTACCATGAGCTTGGATTTGATTCGCAGATTGTAATACCACTTCAAGGAAACCCTCCAATCGGGAATGAATCAATAGCCTACGCTACCAATAAAGTTCTAGCTCTAAAATAGCTAATGAACTGGTCATGGCGACCGGCGACCTCTGGACTGCTGGCGTTGTGCCTCTCTGGTTTCGTAGGCGGTGCTGAGGACTACGATTGAGAGTCGCCGATTTTGTGGGTCTCTAGGGTCATGTCCATCCAGTGGGACTGTTTCGGCGTATCCGGTGACTCTTTTTACCTGCCCGCTAGAAATGCCGGAAGCCTCCATGGTTCTTCTAGCACTATGTGCCCTGTCGCTACTTAACTCCCAGTTGGTATACCCTGACCTTGCAAAGGGGATTGAGTCTGTATGCCCACCTACTACTATGTGTTGCTTTAGCTTGCCTAGTTCTTTTGCTATTTCTCTGAGGATAGCACCTGCAAAAGGTTTTAATACATCGCTACCAGAGTCGAACAGAGCCTGATCCCCCTGATCCCTTATTTGAATGCGCAAGCCCTCTTCTGTAAAATCCATGCTAATTTGGTCTTTATAGGCAGATAAAAACTTGTCTGTGTCAAAGGCCTTTTCGATGGCAATTTTTACAGCCTCCATTGCAAGTTGTTCGGTTTCCCATTCTTCGTTGGCTTTGTTTTCGTTTGCCCCTTCGTCATATCCCTGGGTACTTAAACCCCTCGTGCCGGGGAGGATGCCCTTGCCGTACTCCTCCATGATGGATTGGCCAGCTTCGGATTGAAAGAACGACTGCCCCTCCTTCATGTAACCTGCCACGCCGGCCAAGACAGCGGGTGGTGCCATGTTGAGGAGCCACATCAACAAAAAGAAGGCCATCATAGCGGTCATAAGGTCGGCCAAGGCGATTTTCCAAGCCCCTCCGTGAGCCGCCCCGTGGCCGCCCTTTTTTTTAATAAATTTGATTTTTATTTCTGGGGGCTTTTCTGCCATTTCTCAGGACTCAGAATATATTTGAAAACTAACGCGGTTTTATCTGTCTTACTACTTCTTCAAGCTCACCGGAGCCGGGTCGTTCGGCGTTGGGGATGTTTCTGCGGGCAAATTCTACAGCAGTAACTGGAGCGGCACCGTTGGCAAAGGCGGTGAGGCCAGAACGGATGCAGTTGTAGAAGAAAGCTTCTTGAGAATTTATCGCATCGACATGCTTTGCAAGGGGGCCAAAGACACCATAGCCCATCAGGATACCCAAGAATGTGCCCACTAGGGCACCGGCGACGTGCATACCTATCACTTCGGGGCCTTCATTCAAAACGCCCATGGTGATGACGATGCCGATGACGCACGCAACGATACCGAAGGCAGGAAAGGAATCGGCAAAGGAATTTAATACTGCACCCGGTACTGCGGATTCGGCGTGGTGAACGTCTAGGTCAAGGTCCATCACCATGTCTATTTCGTCTGCCTTGGCGGCACCGTTTACCAGTAATTTCATAGAGTCGCAAAAGAAGTCGAGGGCATGGTGGTTGTGCATGATACTGTTGTATTTCTTAAAAATCGAACTGTTGTGAGGGTCGTTCACGTCAGACTCCAACGCTAATAGCCCTCCCTTTTTTATGTTGACGTATATTTCGTACTGCATCATCAGGACTTCCATGTAGACAGCCTTTGTGAAGGGATTGCCCTTCAGCGGTTTCATCACATTTCCCAGCACGGTTATCAATACCGGCATTGGACACGACCCCACCATGCCCCCAAGTGCAGTACCCAAGATAATTACGATTTCGGGAGGCAGAGGGTGCAGTAAGGTAGAGAGAAGTCCATGCTCCATGAAATAGCCACCGAGCACCGCCCCAATGACAAGTATTACGCCGATGATTAAAGTCATTCATGGACTCCTACAGGTAGCATGTCCTGATAGGTTTGTAGTGTAACAAAATTTCTTTATTTTTCAAATAATTAATTAAAGGGAATGGAATTTGTGGCCAGTTGGCTACAAAAAGTTTGGCCGTTACAGCGTATATATCAGCAAACAGGCTCCTTTTCGCCCTGGCAGTGGGATGCGCTGGATGGGATTTTGTTCCGGAATCATAAAGCTGTGACTAATAAGGATTGTCCCAGGGCGCATTTCCCGTTTGGCCTTCGCCCATAATTCACGCATTGGGGCAGGGGAGAGAAAGACATAGACAATATCTGCACTTCGGAGGTCTGTTTTCCAGATACTTCCTAAGCGAAAGGTGCAGTTTTTTTTAAATCGCATGGTTCGCAATCGGCCAATTAGCCATACTAATGGAGATGCTTCTACGCCAAGTAAAATAGCATTCTGGCGATGTTTTGCGATGTAGGCCAATGGGCCGCCGAGTCCGGCTCCTAGGTCTATGAATTTGATACCATCTGTATCAGGGATAAATTCCAGCAGTGCTTTCCAGCAGGCAGAGCCAGAGTTATAGAGGGGTGCCCTGGTAGATACCCCGCCTCCATAGATGAGCAATAAAATGAACAGTAGTAATGGGTGTACCCACATAGGCACGGCAAGGCTAAATTGCACCCAGATGGCCATGGGCAGTGCGAACTGAAAGAGTTTCCAATATAGACCCATGCCCCACCACATGCTAAGGACAGTGGCTCCGCAGGACTGGAGTATTACCCATACAAGTATGGGCATTGGGTAGGGGATGAGGTATCGGAGTATTACCAAAAAGACAAAGCTGACGATTTGTGCCCTTATGGCGTTTAGGATAGGCATGGTATTATGGTAGCATATATGGCAATGTTACTTTTGATAGTTCATGGTGGCCAAGTTTTGTGGCCAGTGGCAAGTGATTAGTGGCCAAAATCTGGTTGCAAATTTACTAAAATTAACACTGAACTACAAAAAGTTGAATTGCTGTAAGTGCGCCGCAAAATCAGCCAAACCAATGTGAAGTAAAAACTGATACCATTGTTGTTATTCTTGGTTTTATGGAATGATTCTTTAATACCGAGTAGCGTTCAACCTGTTGAGCACTACTCGGTATCAGGTACTGGAAGTGCTTGATGGGAAATTCCCTCTTTTTGGAAGCAGTTTACAGCATACCACTCCAGATTCAACATTAGTATATAGGCCACAAATACCGCCATTTCAGCTATGATTGAGTTTGGAAGTAGGTAGAATAAAGCATGGCTAACCCAAGCAGACAGGACTGGAACACCATTGGCGAATGGGCGATAAGTTTCGCCAAAGACTGGGAAAACGCCAAAAGTGAGAAATCCCAAGGGCAGGATTTTATCAGGGCATTTCTCCGCGTCTTTGGACATACAAGCAACGTAGGCGAATTTGAAAAGCCCATCACAACCCCTGACGGGCGAACAAACTACATAGACTTTTACTGGAAAGACAAAATAGCAATAGAAATGAAATCCAGAGGCAAAAGGCTCGACAGA
>Ga0082212_10001179_pt2 | contig 22829 bp, 15 predicted proteins | sample TergutNt197P3_FD_71548 | JGI IMG/M metagenome (GOLD analysis project Ga0082212, IMG submission 71548) | Neocapritermes taracua P3 segment gut microbial communities from Petit-Saut dam, French Guiana - Nt197 P3 | ecosystem: Host-associated > Arthropoda: Insects > Digestive system > Gut ...
CACAGCAATCAGTACGCAAGGTTCTTGGGATATGATGTCCGGGTACGGAGAGAGCAGAAATTGAAACCGCACGGAAACCACCTCGCGCGAACCCTAAACAACACGGTAGAATTGAATATACCTTTCGCGGACAAGATTATGCCTTTTTTATTCGGAAAATTAGCAATCAGGCAAACCTCTAATGGAGCAATTGAGCCTGCTCCCAGACAATATCTTTACAGGTGTACGGACTTAGAGATCGTATCGTCATACAACTCTGAGCTTCGAGGAATATGCAACTATTACGGATTAGCCAGCAATTTTACAAGGTTGGACTATTTTGCTTACCTTATGGAATATAGCTGCCTTAAAACACTTGCAGGAAAACATGAAAGCACCAGCAAAAAGATGATTGAAAAATATCATATTAAAAATAGAAGTTGGGGCATTCCATATGACACGAAAAAAGGCCAGAGATTTCGTGAGTTTGCAAGGTATCAGGACTGTAAGAATGCTGATAGATTTAATGATGTAATAATAAACTTTGGAGCGAGACACGCGGGAACGCGGACTGTTTTTGAAGACCGCTTATCTGCCGAAGTCTGCGAGTTGTGCGGAAAAACCAATACACCTCTTGCAATGCATCATGTAAACAAAGTGAAGAACCTCAAAGGAAAACAAGACTGGGAGATTATTATGATAGCCAAAAAGCGCAAGACATTAGCAGTATGTAAAGGCTGTCATCATAAAATCCATCATCCTTGAATCACTCTGATTTGAAGCAGTAATGGCGAGCCGGATACATCGAGAGGTGTACGTCCGGTTCTGGGAGGGGACTGGGCAAACCTGCCGCAGTAATGCGATAAGGCGGCTCTTTCCTACTCTACACGATTCTAATTGAGTGCGGCAAGATGCTAAAACGCGGCGCGCCGAAACTCAGAGCCGTGCTTGATAAGAATGGAAAGCAAGTCAGGGACAAACGCGGCAACCCGGTATCGGAAGTGAGTAGCCCCCGGGACCCACCCCCGAAGGCTCTCTCAGAACCGGACGTGAACCTCTCAGCTCATCCGGCTCCCATCATTCAACCGCCGGTAATATTCCAAATTTCCAGTGTGCAAACAATTTAGTGTCTCGTCTTGCAACTGCACCAAGCCAGTGTTCCGCTTTGCGCCTTGCTTTTCGTTTCTTATATTTCCTACGAACCCACTTAACGAGACAGCTATTTATATAGCGTAGTACATCATATATTTCAGATTTATAGAAATAAGTGTAGTGATTCAGCCAGCCTTGTATAATGCTGTTGACCATGTTCGCTATATCCTGTAAGCTTTTGTCGGGTTTCAATTGCAATTTCCAGCCATTAACTTTATTGCGTATGGCTTTCTTTGCTTTGTCCGATATTGCCGGTAGGAAATTCGTGAAGAACTTGCCATATTTGTTCTTTGCGTGTCTTGGTCTAAATGTGTATCCCAGAAAATCAAAGGATGTATTCTCATAATCACCTCTACGGTCATCATCCTTACAATACACTATCTGTGTCTTTTCCAGATTTAATTCAAGACCGCATTTCACAAATCGCTCCTGAAGTTTCGTTAGGAGGTATTTGGCTTGTTGCAGCGATACGCAGTGCGTTATTCCATCGTCGGCGTATCTTGCCCAAGGTATGCTAGGAAACTCTTTAGCCATATAATTATCAAATACATAGTGCAGAAACAGGTTCGATAGCACTGGACTTATGACGCCACCCTGCGGGGTTCCGGATGTTCTTTCAATTAATGTTCCGTCGTACTTTTGGAACGGGGCTTTTAACCACCTCTCAATATACAGAACCACCCAGTCATCTTCTGCGTGCCTTTTTACCAGTTCCATGAGATAGTCATGCCTGATATTATCGAATAGACCTTTGATGTCAAACTCAAGTACCCAGTCTTTTCTCCAGCATCTTTCCCTTGTCACTGCTAATGCTTGTTTCATTGACTTTCCTGGCCGATAGCCATACGAATCTTCATAGAATATTGGTTCCACGCATGGCTCGAAGTATATCTTCGCTACCATTTGAGCAATCCTGTCTTCTACAGTTGGTATGCCTAAAATTCGAGTTCCACCGCTCTTTTTGGGTATTTCTACCACCCTTACAGGTTTTGGGAAATACGTTCCCGACGACATCCTATTCCAGAGTTTGTAGAGATTGTTTTTCAAGTCCTTTTCAAAATCTGCTATGGATTGCTCGTCTATTCCGTATGCCCCTTTGTTTGCTTTCACTCTTTCGAATGCTTCTTTTACTGTCCATTTTGATATCTCGAACGGTTTTGTTTCAACCATAAGCTCCTCCTCCTTTCAAAGTTGGCTTACTTAGAAACTGAATGACCCCGGATTCTTCGCTCCGCTCCCATTACAGGAGTTTCCACACTACTACAATCCGGTCTGCCCCCATGGCTGCATCGGTACTCTATATCTTGCGGTTCTTCCGCTTGATACCCTCCCTTAGCATCAGCCCGTGGGTTCCCACGTTCCATACAGACGCCTGTATTAAGTTCATGCCGCCTTTGTGCCGCCCGCCGCTTAGACAGTAAACAGGTTTCCTCTAAACTTATCCCGGATTAACGACTACCCCCCGGTTTTGACGGAATCTCTACGCTTTCGACACTTTCGTAAGCGGTTCGTATGGTCACTCATCTCCTTAATACTCACCTGACAGCCGTTCGGCTGCCTTTTCCTTAACGCTCAATACCATGGATTTTGGCCACAGCACCTTAAGGTGGTTTGGAGCCTCCACCTGTATAGCGGCTCCGGCGGGCCCTCCGCCATCATCTGTACAGCATTGCTGTATCCAAGCGGCTACGCCGCTTGTCCACGCATTCGTGGCGCACAGTCGTCCGCAAGAACGGGAAGATAGTCTACGAGCCTTATGAAATCAAGGTTTTGAATACCATTGACTTCAAAAAATCGCTCCACTACAACCCCTTCTCCTACATCCGCTCAGAAAAGGACATCCTCAAATTCACGACTGCGCTCATAACCAACACAAAGGGCGAGGACGCAAAAAGCGGCGAGGATTTTTGGCTCAAAGCGGAAACCTTGCTGTACTGCGCCTTAATCGGCTTCATCCATTATGAAGCCCCGGACGAAGAAAAGAACATAAACACCCTCGTTGAGCTTATCAATTCAATGGAAGTGCATGAGGAGGACGAGAATTTCAAAAATGCCGTGGACATCATGTTCCACGACCTTGAACACGGCAACGAGAAAAAGGAGATTGTCGCACAACCACAACACTTCGCCGTCAGACAATATAAAAAGTACAAACTGGCGGCGGGCAAAACAGCCAAGTCGATTCTGATTTCCTGCGGAGCAAGGCTCGCGCCGTTTGACATTGCCGAGCTTCGGGAAATCATGAGTTACGATGAAATGGGGCTTGACACCATCGGGGAGAAGAAAACCGCGCTGTTCATCATTATCAGCGACACTGACACCACGTTCAACTTCATCGCCGCTTTGATGTACAGCCAGTTGTTCAATCTGCTCTGCGACCGCGCCGACAATAAGCATGGCGGGAGACTTCCCGTACACGTTCGATTCCTCTTGGATGAGTTTGCGAACATCGGTCAAATCCCCAACTTCGACAAGCTCATCGCCACTATCCGAAGCCGTGAAATTTCGGCGGCGGTGATTCTGCAAACGCAGGCACAGCTTAAAACGATGTACAAAGATGCGGCTGAGACGATTATAGGTAATATGGATTCACGGTTGTTCCTCGGCGGCTCGGAAAAAACTACGCTAAAAGACCTGTCGGAAGCACTCGGCAAAGAAACCATTTATCTGCTCAATCACAGCGAGAGTAAAGGCAATTCGCCGTCCTTCAGCAACAACTATCAGAAGCTCGGCAAGGAACTCATGTCAGTTGACGAGCTTTCTGTGATGGACGGTTCCAAGTGCGTACTCCAACTGCGTGGCGTCCGACCGTTCCTCTCTGACAAGTACGACATCACCAAGCATAAGAACTACTGCCTGCTCTCGGATTCTGACCCCAAACACGCCTTTGACGTCGGAAAATTCGTGTCAACGCGCCTAAAAGTCAACCCTGATGAGCCATACTTGATTTCAGAGTATGTGGCAACCGACGAGGAAATGCCCGAAATGGCGATGGACGATTTTGAACCCATGTCAGACACGGTTGACGAACCCGACTTCGAGGACTACGACGAGGTAGACCTGGAACCCATTTAGACCCAGCATGACGCCGTTCTCTCCCGATGTGGAGGGGGCGGCTTTTTTCATTTACCTAAAAAAACAAAAAAGAAAGGAATGACCAAAATGGACGAACTCACAATTATCAAGCGCGACAACGGCGCATACATCGACAGCCGCGAAGTCGCCGTTGCCATCGGCAAGGAACACTGCCATCTGCTCCGCGATATTCGAGGATATTGCAGAATCATCGAAAAAAACTCGCTATCCAAAATTGGATTACCAGATTTCTTCATCGAAAGCAGCTACATCAGTTCACGCGGTAAACTGCATCCCTGTTATCTCATCAGCAAGATGGGCTGTGAAATTGTCGCCAATAAGCTGACCGGAGAAAAAGGCGTGTTGTTCACGGCTGCATACGTCAAAAAGTTCAATGAAATGGAAACCGCTGAACACGAGGCCGCACCTAAAGCCACTGCCCGCCCGCGCCTTGGCGAGTTCAACAGCGCAGTCAGGAACGTTCTTAACGGCATGAATTACTGCTGCGTGAATCCGAATCGTGTAATGAGCTTTCTGAGCGGAGTATACAAGCCGCTTGGAATAGAAGTATGTGAAGCAGACGATTACGTTGACGACTTCTATTCGGTCACGTCCATAGCGCGCCTGCTTAAAGTGTATTCAAAAAACGGAAGACCGCACGGACACGCCATCTCCTCCATCATTGCGAAACTTAATGTTCCCAAAAGCAAAGTCATTGTTGTGCCTTATGGCTTGGTCGGCATGATGGTCAAGTATGAATGGAGCGTCGTTCAATCGGTAAAGAACTGGCTTGAGGAACACGGCAAGCCCAACGAAATTCCGCATTACGGCTTCAAGTACCATATCTATTATGTCCGCCAGCTATCGTTCTTCGACGATGATTACGACATCATCGACCTCAACGACGATGACGAGTTCTTCACCGCAGAGGAACTGGATGAAATGTGCGGTCAATATGATGACTGCGATGAATGTCCGGGCGTCCACCTCTGTTGTGATGACGATTAGTCCAGCATGAGCCGAAAGGCTCTTTTTTTATATCCAAAACCAAATCCAAAAAAAGAAAAGGAGAATGTATGTTATGGAATTTTTCACAAGTGCAATCGACGTATTGAAAACTCTCGTTATCGCCCTCGGAGCGGGTCTCGCTGTATGGGGGATAATCAACCTCTTGGAAGGTTACGGCAACGACAACCCCGGCGCGAAGTCGCAGGGCATGAAACAACTTATGGCAGGCGGAGGCGTGGCGCTCATCGGCATGGTTCTCGTACCTTTGCTCAGCGGACTGTTTAGCTGATGTTCGGACTGTTCGACGCTATCGCCGAATGGTTCAGGGGGATTCTTGTTGATGGCATTACGGCGAACTTCGCCAGAATGTTCGATGAGGTCAACGCTAAAGTCGGCGACATCGCCGGACAAGTGGGACAAACGCCGGAGGGCTGGAACTCCGGCGTTTTCTCGCTTATCAGAACCCTGAGCGAAACGGTGGTCATCCCCGTCGCCGGAATGATTCTGACATTTGTACTCTGCTACGAACTGATAACAATGGTAATCGAAAAAAACAACATGGCGGATTTCGACACGTTCAACATCTTCAAGTGGATTTTCAAGACATTCGTCGCAACATATATCCTTACCCACACATTTGACATCGTTATGGGTGTTTTCGGATTGGCTCAGCACGTCGTCAACGGTAGCGCAGGAATAATCAGCGGAAGCCTGAATGTAGACCTTGCACTGACAGACCTTGAAACACAACTTTCCGCGATGGGTACCGGCGAACTAATCGGCCTGTACATGGAGTCCGCAATCCTATCCCTTGCTATGAAAGCAATATCGCTGTGCGTCTTTATCATCATCTACGGAAGGATGATAGAGATATACCTGACCTGCTCCATCGCGCCTATACCTTTTTCCACGATGGTAAACCGCGAATGGGGAAACATAGGCAACTCTTACCTGAAATCCTTGTTCGCTCTGGCGTTTCAAGGGTTTCTCATTATGGTCTGTGTGGCAATATATGCGATTCTGCTTCAAAGCATAACGGCGTCCACCAACATTCATACGGCAATTTGGGGATGCGCCGGATATACGGTATTGCTCTGCTTCACGCTCTTTAAGACGGGCAGTTTAGCAAAATCAGTATTCGGGTCGCATTGATTGTCGGTCATAAAGCAAATTTTATCGAAAGGAGATGACATAGCTTGGCGATAATCAAAACTGAAATTTGGAAAAAGAACCCCGACCATCCGGGAATGTTAATCTTTGAGAGTACGCGAGCCGCGCAGGACGTTTTCAATGAATTGAAAGCGCACCTTGTTGCCATAGGGCGATTGCCGGACGAGTATTTCTTGCTGCGGCAGGATTGGGAAAACGGCAAGCCTTTCCCGAAAGACGCAACGCTTACAAGCGAAGTGGATTTCGGAGGAAGCGAGGGCATCTATCTCGACATATCAATAGCCTATAACAAAGATGTGTACGAGTACAGCCGGGAAACCGGGGAGCTTGGGTGGCATAACCGCACCGTCATTGAACGGTTCGCCACAGGTAAGACGCTCGGCGAAAGCATTGAGGATTTAGACAGGATGAACCTTATCGCTTCGGCGGTGACGGCAGCTTTCTACGGTTATGAAGATGGCGTACATGCGCGGTATGCGGTAACGAAACGCAACGAACCCGAAAAAACGGCAAAAACGATATTCGGGGAGGTCAAACCCAGTGATTGGGTAATATCGACCGGCAACAATGACTATGCCTACCTCGTCGGTCAGGTAAAGGAAATCATAAAAGTCGGGACGCCCGAACACGCCGCAGAAACCACAAACGACACCGACGCCGTTCACGTTGACTTCACCGCGTTCGACTATCCGCCCGACCGCATCATGGAAATTGAGGAAAGGTTCAGCGGCTTATACGGTGAACCAAGGGATTGTCTAAAATTAAACTTGACAGCTATGAGATAATCTGTCATAAATGAAGAATGGTAAAAACAGAAGTAAAAGCACTTGAAATGCGTATTGCAACAATGCTTCCGATGTTGAATGAATACCAACGTAGAATGTTTTTGTCAACAGAAGCAAAAGCAATTGGATATGGCGGAATAAGTCTTGTAAGTCGAATATCTGGGGTATCTCGTCAAACGCTTCAGGAGGGCGTAAAAGAACTTGATAGCCCAGAAACGGAAATACTTGAGCAAGGCAGATGTCGCAAATCGGGTGCTGGACGCAAAAAGGTATGGGAGATACATCCTGAAATACTTGATGTGCTTGCCAAATTGGTAGAGGCACACACTAAAGGCGATCCAATGAGATTATTGCTATGGACAAATAAAAGCTTGCGCACTTTATCGTTGGCAATGGCCGAGCAAGGGTTTTCTGCGAACAAAGATACAGTCGGACAAATGTTAAAAATGCTTGGATATGGTTTGCAAGCGGATAAGAAAACATTAACAGTAAAACCATCTCACCCCGACCGCAACGCGCAATTTGAGCACATAAACAGTGAAACAAAGAAAGCGGTTGAAGAAGGCAATCCTGTTATATCCATTGATGCCAAGAAGAAAGAAAATATCGGAAATTTCAAGAACAATGGCAGGACATATCAACTGCACAAATCACCAATCGAGGTGCTTGACCACGATTTTCCTATAAAAGAATTGGGGAAAGCCACGCCGTTTGGTGTGTACAATATTTATAAAAATAAAGGCTTTGTGAACGTGGGATTAAGTTCCGATACGGCAGCTTTCGCGGTTGAATCTATCCGGAGATGGTGGTATGCCGAGGGAGCGGTTGAATATAGAAATGCGGATAAGATTGTTTTAACAGCTGATTGTGGCGGCAGTAATGGCAATCGAAACAGGCTCTGGAAATTTGAACTTCAAAAACTGGCAAATGAAATCTATAAAGATATTCAAATTTTGCATTACCCACCTGGTACAAGTAAATGGAATAAGATTGAGCATCGTATGTTTGCGTTCATAAGTAAAAACTGGCAAGGCATACCTCTCGTAAGCTTGTCGGTTATTGTGAATTTAATTGGTTCAACTACAACCGATAAAGGTCTTTCTATTAGATGTGTTATTGATGAGAAAATATACAAAAAAGGTATTGAAGTTACAGATGAGGAGTTTGCCTCAATTAATATTTTAGAGGACGCTTTTCACGGCGACTGGAATTATACAATCTGTCGAAATAAGGAATAACTTGTCAAGTTTATTTATAGACACTTCCTTAGAAACTTCGCACTGATCCTCTGCTGATAATGCATCTGAGGGTTTTCGTTTCGGCCTAGTCGACACCATTTCCCCGATACCTTTTGGAATCTTTGACACTAACTTATTTGAAATCCGTTTCGTTTTCTTTATTGCAGGATCATACTGGTATTCGCGGTCATAAATATAAATATCTCCATTTTTCTGTGGAACTTCCGTACGGCTCTTAATCACTTTACCTGTGGGCTTTCTTGGCATTATTGGTCACCTCTTCAAAACAAGTAGACGCTGCACTAATATTATATCAGTGCAGCGATATAAAGTCAAGAAAAAATGCCGAAAATCATTGTATTGTCGGCATTTTTTAGAATATTTGTAATGAAATTTAATTAACTCTCTACCATTATGCGGCTTTAGGTTGCTAACAACACCCCACTGGGGATACCCCATATACACTTGGCAAGTGACATGATTGACGCCGCCGTCGAACACTTTTTATCCTGTTTGCCTGATTTTATCACTGATTATCGTTCGACTGTACCAAAGGGTAAACTCAGATTTGAGATATGCGAAAGTTGAGATGTTACTTGTCATTCACCAACCGGGCATTCAATACATATCTCTCATTCCTGTCATTTCCACCAACACAAGTAGATAAAACCAACACCCGATCATCCAACGAAACTTCCACTCCCGTATCATATATCGACCTTGATTTCATTTCCATCAGCAGCTTTACAAAATCGTCGTGCGTGGGGAAAATTACTTGTATATAATAAAAACTGCGGGCATTAACATTATAAAACGAAAAGACTTCCCATGTTTGATCAGCATATTCAGTGTTAAATGTAACGTATCGATGTTTTTCAAAATACTCTTTAGACGTATAATTCCTAAGACTATGAAACATCACGTCATCTCTCATGTTATGTGCATAGATTATAGTGTTAGGGTCATCGTGCATGACATCATTTTCATAATCAAGAAAAACCCATCCGGCGCGATCTGCTTCTTTGTGGATATTATGCTCTAAGTAAAACTGATTATCGTTCGACTGTACCACCAGATAATCAATTGAAGTGCCCTCTATTTTTAAATAACCAATTATATCATCGTTATCATATTCTCTACGTAGTTGCTCAAAATAATCCGCATTTATTGGAGATTCCAAGATTGGCCCCGGAATGGCCGTCGGTTTCACGGTTGGCTTCGGAGTAGGTGGGACAACTACCATCTCCACAGGAATGGTATCTTGGACTTCCACTACGACTACGGGTTGACGGCAAGCAGCAAGCAGCAAGCAAATAAATATCAAGGCAAATCGCCATGAAAGGCCTGTAGTCCTCATTAATCAATAACACTCCCTCGATTTGAATCAAATTCAACAAAAGACACGTTCAGCTTTGTTTTTTCTCTTGTTTATACTACCTCATTATACATTTTTTCATTGTCGGTGCAATATAGAATATTTGAATATTTGACGAAATTTGTATTTTTACATGAGGCGTCGCGGGCAGCTTTTTAGAAAAAATTCTTAAAAATTCTTTTTTGTGAAATCAAAAATGTTATAAAGATCCGTTATGCATCTTAGACTGATTAAAATACAAGGCATTGACTCACAAACACAGACCTCCTCAGAGACAGCTGGGAGCCCTTCTGAGGCGAGGAAGGAGGTAGCCCCCATTCCCCCTTCCTTAACCGTTAAAAGCCGCTTGCAGGGCCAAGAAAAGGCTTGTATAAGCGCATGCAAATTTCTCGATCAAATTTACTGCATGTTAAGGCAATAAAAACACAAAAAACAAGCATTTTAGCTGTACCAAGTTTCGTAGTTAACCGTAATAAACCTCGCATTTAACCGTAATAAACCTCGCATTTAACCGTAATAAACCTCGCATTTAACCGTAATAAACCTCGCATTTAACCGTAACAAACCTCGCATTTAGACTCCAAAAACATTGTAATCTAGGGGTTTGCGAGTGCTCCTAAATATAATAAATATAATAAATATAATAAATATAACAGATAGATCGCGCGCGCGCGAAGCGTCAGAAAGAATTACCAGGTGTTGTTGACATGCTCGTTTTTAACAAAGTATAATACAAAAATATTATTTACAAAACGAGGTGTTTTGTGAACTCATTAAAAACTAAGACAAGTGAAATGCAAGATGACTTGACAGTACTTCGTGGATACTTGGTTGTTAAGTCAAACGAGCTTGTTCAAAAATCGCGGTTTAACCTGTCTTTGCAGGAACAGAAAATAATTTTATATTTAATAAGCAAATTAAGGCCCGAAGATATTACCCTAAAAGAACATATATTTGAAATTCGTGATTTTTGTAAGGTGTGTGGGCTTGATAGTGATAACGGAGCTAATTATAAATATATCAAAAAAGCCTTAAAAGCCTTACGCGATCGAAGCATATGGATATCACTTGCAGATGGTTCGGAAACGACTCTTGCATGGATTAGTGCTGTAACGATAGGCGCAAAAAGTGGTGCAGTTAAAATACAACTCGATGAAAGAATGAAGCCATATCTTTTACAATTACAGCATAATCTTACAAGTTACGAGCTATTGTATATTCTTGCTATGCGAAGCCGATACAGCATACGGCTTTATGAACTTCTGAAAAGTTACGAATATAGACATCGCGAAGTTTTTGAAATAGAAAATCTAAAACGTTTATTATCTGCAGAAAATTATGTCAGATACAACGATTTCAAAAGAAATGTGCTTGACATCGCCACAAAAGAAATAAATTCACTTTCTGACCTGAACGTATTATACGAAGTCATTAAGGATGGACGGAAATATTCCAAAATAAAGTTTTTTATACACGAGAAGAAATGCATTGAAGAAAGGTTAAGGGCATGGAGAGAGATTGAAGAAATTTTAAAACCTACACAGATGTCTTTGCTTGGAAACAGTATTACAAAATAAAATCGTGTGTTGGTGAAATTTTGTTGTTTTTGTCACTAATTTACTGACCCTGCTTGAAGTGGGGAGGGTTGAGGTTAGCCTTTTCGAGGCAGATTGCTAGTACCACCTAAAGGCGGGTTTTACTTTCAATGTGCCAGGTCTAAAACCTTCGCCTTTAGGCGAACAGCTTTTAGCTTGACATAAAACTCGGCATCGGTTATCCTCGAGCCGAGGTGAGCACAATGGCAGACTACGAGCGCGGAAGTCATACCGTACATGATATAAAATATCACTTTGTATGGCTAACGAAGTATAGATATAAAGTACTAGGCGGTAAAATAAGCCAGCGACTTCGAGAACTGCTCATCCAAGGATGTAGTGCAAGAGGAATGACAATAATCGAAGGTAATATTGGAAAAGACCACGTACACATGTTAGTGTCATGCCCAACAACGATGGCACCAAGCAAAATAGTACAGTACCTAAAAGGACGTTCGTCTCGACTAATTCAAGATGAATTCCCTGACCTAAAGAAAAAATACTGGGGACAGCATATTTGGGCAAGAGGATATTTTTGTGCAACTGTCGGTAGTGTAAATAAGGAAACTATTCAACAATACATCAGCAACCAATTCGAACAAGGTGATGCCAATCACTTCAAGATTGAGGATGAGTTTCAGTCGTAATCTTTAGATTGCTTTAGCAATAGGTCATTTCAGGAGGCTTTAGCCTCGACCACCGACTTTCAGTCGTTATCCAATCTACCGGCTTTAGCCGGTAGTCGTTGAATTACCGTCCTCTAACCGAGACATATATTAACGTTACGCAACTTTTATTCTAAAATCGGAAATATATGTCATCGCTATACGCAAAGGACTTTCGTATTTTTCCATTGTACTTGTGGAACATACCGTTTTTTTCGTCAAACGATGCAATAAATCCGTCCTGTTTTTTAGGAATAAGAGGTTGACCCAGTATTACGCTTGATAGCGCCTCTCTCATACTACAGAAATGGTCGTTGTATTCTTCTCTCATATCTACATTAAATGACTTGCAAATCAGATTAAAATATTGTATTATAGCTTAGAAAATACATATGTACGTATGTATACACATGCGCACATATACCGAAATCAAGGAGGTATACCTACTTGAAACGAAAGACAAATATGAGTATCGATGAAAATGTCTTGTATAATGTTGATAAAATAATACTCGATACTCGGGTTTTTGGAAACAGATCTGAAATGTTTGAATACTTTTCGGGTTTCTTGAATTATTTTGATAAGTCATTTAAAAACATATCTGTGGAAAAAGCTGTTGAAAAAATGTATAAAAAAATACATGGGCCGGGTTTGATAAGTTTAGATATGAAAAAAACGAATAATAAGCAACAAAATGTGGGTAGTGAAGAACAAAAAAATATTAGCTCCCATTCCTCCCAGAGAAGAACACGGATTAACGACACATTCCAGGAAAGAGAAGTTGATGTTGAAAAGCAAGTGTTAACCAGAGAAGAGCAAGAAATAAGAGAGGGTATATCAAATTTTACAGGAGGCTTTTTCAAATGATTATTTCAATCGACATAGGTAACGGATATGTTAAAGCTGTAAACGAGCGTTCGAAAACGCTCCATTTCCCAACGGCATTGAAAGAAAAAAGTGATGATGATATCGTGTTTAACAAAAATGCAAATTATATTATCAAAATTGATGATTCAGAATTTTTCGTAGGTGATATCGCGATTGTTAAAGGTGCAGATCGGTCTTGGAAGGCAGGAAGAGAATATAATAAAAATACCTATTATTACATCGCGCTATGTAGCCATCTTTTAAGTGGAGATAGCAATGAGGTCAGTATTTGCCTGGGGCTTCCGTTTTCTTATTTCATCGGGTTAAACAAAGGAAAAGCCCTTGTTGAGGAGCTGGAAAACAAGGAAATAAGAACGGAATATGGCGGAAAGAATAAATCAATTAAAATAAAAAAAGTATCCGTATACTGTCAAGGAATTGGAGCATATATGTGTAATTTATTTGACAGCAAGGGCAAATTACTTGCAAATGTGCCAAGCCTCATCAAATCACTTGTAATAGACATAGGCTTCAGAACAGTCGATGTTGTTGGTTTTGAAAAGATCAACGGTCAATTTGAACTAAAAACAGGTTTCTCACTTGAGCACATGGGCATTACGAACAGCCTTAGTCAGATCGTTAAAAACATCTCTAAATTTACCGACTTTAACATTAACGAAATAGAGTATGCCATAAAAGACAATGATTCTAAATTGTCTTATACATTTGGAGAAATCGATTTAAGAGAATACGAAGAAAAGGCATACTTACAATTAGCGGAAATGATCATGAGTGAGGTGTCAAGGAGACTGGCTGGAGATTTAAATAAATATAACAATATATTTATAACCGGCGGTGGTGCTGCTAAAATCGAAAAATATATCAAAAATTCATTTGATCAGGTGAAACTTCAAAATGACCCCATTTTCGCGAATGCAAAAGGGTATATCATACTTGAACAAATGTCTTAAGGTTATTTTGACTACCTCATATCAAGGCGCTTTTTAAAGCTTAAGTGTAGTGTCTTATCTTGCAAGAAAACAGAGTTTGTAGCTTACTGAATGAGTAGTGTATGGCATAATATTACACAAAAAGAGAGGAAGACAAATGCCACGATATAAAGTAATTCTACAGACGAAAAACAGTTTGAACTACATACTCTTATAAACAAAGGTGGAAAAGGCTACTGTATCAGACACGCACAAATTCTATTAAAACTTGACCATACACCGGGAAATGGAGAGTAGGCATATGACCGAATTAAAGACGCGTACGGGCCGACGCACAGTACAATCGCAGATGTAGCGCAACGCTTTGTGTTTGGGGGCCTAGAGGCGGCTCCAGCCAGAAATCACCGCAAGGTAACCAGTAACCGGCGAAGTGGAGGCACATATATGCGCTATGGTTTGCTCAGGGCCTTCCTCGATGGACGATGCAACTGATTGCGGACAAACTAATATGACTCGAGTTGGTTGAGTATATCACCGACTAGCAACAAGGTGAACCAGCAATTCACTACCAAAGATGTAAGAATTAGCTTAAACATCTCTATCCAACTATTATATAATTGTTTTCCGGATGGAACAGTGGTATATACGCTGGTCTCTCATGGGGTCGGTTATTGTTTTATTTCAAACAGAAGAATAATATAAGGTGATATTAGCAACAGAAAATAGAAATACTCCTCGCCTTGCTGAGGAGTATTTCTCAAAGTGTGCGTAGCAAACTACGGGGGAATTAACCCGCAGGGATTCAAACAAAATATTTGCTTGTTTAAAAAAGAATCAGCAAACACCATTTCAAGTGCTTATCTGATAACGGCCCTATAAGACCCAATTACATGCACGCCTGAAGGCTATAACGCAAACCAATTTTTGCGCGCCTAAAGGATGTGTCGCAAATCGATACTTGCTACCTCTGAAAGAGGTCACTTCGTAGCACGCTCTCCTTTGTAGCCTTTTCCTGCTGTAATCTGATATAGTTTCTGACTGCTTCCTCACCTACCCTCCCTAAATAATACCCACGCGTCTAAAACGATCTGTCATATTTCGTTCCCATATGGGGGTGTTTGTCAAATATCATTAGCGCTGATTTTCCTTTCAGGCCTCCCATGAAATTTGATACACTGAGCTTCGGGGGGATGCTCACACACAGATGAACATGGTCTGTGCATACTGCTCCTTTTACTATCTCTAATCTCTACTTTCTTGTATCCGCAAAGTGTCCTCAGTATCTCACGTACATCGTCCTTTACCCGTCCATGCAGTACTTTCCGCTGATACTTGGGGATGAATACTATGTGGTATTGGCATTTCCAGCGGGTATGTGCTAAACTGGATTCATCCTAGGGTTTGTGATTTCGGTCTGCGACACCGTTTCCGCCTTACCATATGGGGCGTTTTATGTCAACACACCCACTTCTGCTTCTTACACTCTCCCTAGCATAACTGGGGGCTTAAGAACAAAATTATCCATAAAAACATGTTTTTTGACAAAAGCCGGTTGCCAATAAATGCGCATATATCCATAAGACCATATGCGTATGTATATACATGCGCACAGGTTTATTCGAAGGCGCTAAAAATTTTATTGATTTAGGCCAAAACACTGCAAAATGAAATCAAAATGAAATCAATTCCAATACAATCAACATTGAATTCATGCAAATATTATTTATATTTTGGGAAAATTTAGAACATGTCATCCGACAAAATTCGATGGTTTTTATATTTGTGTGGCTAAAATGTTGGAAAATGTAAAAAAAACAATGTTTTTGTCGTTAAAGTCTTTACACTTTCTCAAATCTGTATTATCATATTTAGAATATATCCCATATAAAAAATTAAACTTTATAGTTGTATGAGGATAAGGAGGGTATACATAATGAAAATTTTTAGAAAACTGGCTTGGCAAATAAAGAAGCCGATCGCTTTTTTGCTGACTTTAGCAATGGTGATGGGTGTTTTCCCGATCCAAAGCACTGCGATGCCGAGCGTTATGGCCGATGTTGCGACAAACTTGGGTACGGTGTTGCCAGTAGAAGAGGATGCTGTTTTGGGTGATGTTGTTTATATGAAACAAAGCCCCCTTAACAACGGATTGATTCAGTATAGTGCTTGGGCAGCTTCTTTTAGCCCTTTCAATATCGGAATTAACCTCTTTAATGACGATATTTCTGATCTCAGAGTGGGAAATTTTAGACAAATATCTGGCACAGGAGCTGCTTCATTCGAGGTTGAGGCTCGTATTATGAGGGGTGCTGAAAGAGTCTGGTATGACCGTTTTGAGATTGATCCATATTCCGTTCCGGGGCAAGGGAATTTCCCGAGGCCTGGAGAAGAAGATTATGAATACTACCCTTGGGATCAAATACAAGGAAACTTCAGCGTTATAATTCCCGACACCGTAGAAGTACAAGTTGGAGATGTAATCGAACTTTGGTACATCAATAAAGCTAATGGCATACCTCACGAACCCTCAACATGGAGATATGAAGTATACATCCACACGGTTGAATTTGATTCAAACGGAGGCAGTAATGTTGGTGACCAAAGAATTCTTGGAAGGAGACAATACCAGTTCGGTACGAATCCGCCTTCTACTATAAGAAGAATTCAGAACCCCCTGCTGGAGCCGGGAGAACCTACCAGAGAGTACTTTTCCTTTGTAGGCTGGTTCACCGACGATGGTGAAGAATGGTCTTTTAATAAAGTGGTCACTGGAGATATGACTTTAACTGCGAGGTGGAAAGAAGACGACAGGCCGGAAATTAACCCTCTCACAGATTTAGAAGTTACCATAACATCAAATCCAAGCAGCATAGCTAAAGTTAACGATACGGTAACGTATACAGTCACAGCCGCCAATAACGCCCACCATAGGTCGGTATGGCAAGATGTGGTAATGACGAGCATATTACCGGAAAATGTAACACTTGTAGACGGAACGATCCAGATTGATGGGATTATATACAACAACTATACATTTGATGATGTAACACGTGAGTTGAGTGTTCCGTTAGGTAACATAGCGGGAGAAAGCAGTAAAACGATAACATATCAAGTAACCGTTAACCCTGATGCGTATGAAGAAACATTAACTACAGATGTCGATGTAGAGGGTACGTGTGCCGGAAATGGCAATACGATTAACGCAGGTGCCACAAATGTCATAGTAGTTGATCCGCGTCCGTCAATGAAAGACGCTGCGGAAGTTATTAAAACATCAAGCACGACCGGCACAGCCAACGTGGGTGAAATAATAACTTATACAGTTAGAGCAATCAACAATGGAGATCCTGAATCGTTATGGACTGGCGCAGTAATGACAGACGAATTGCCAGACGGCTTAATGTTTGAACAAGGCTCGGTTCAGATCGATGGCGTTGACGCTGTCTATATACTTGTCGGAAACACATTGACAGTCGAGTTAGGCGACATACCGGGCGGAAGCGAAAAAGTCGTAACATATCAAGCAATGATTGGCCCTGACACACATGGTCAGACCTTAACAAACGGCGTTACCGTAAAGGGTAAAGACGACGGTACGAAAGACGACGTTGAAGAAGACGATGAGGAGCCAATCACGGTAGTAGATAAAACCCCGGTTCCTGAGGTTGATCCGATAACCGAGGGCGATAAAGAAGTAACTGGAACAGGCGAACCGGGTGCGGAAATTGTAGTAACATGGCCTGACGGTACGAAGTCTGACCCCGTTGAAGTTGACGGAAATGGCGACTGGACAGTACCGGTTCCGCCGGGAGTAGACTTGTTAGAGGACGACATAGTTGAAGTGGTGCAAGAAGAACAAGGTAAATATCCGAGCAACCCGGTGGAAGTCACAGTAGATCCAAGGCCGGTTATTACCGACAGCGACGTAGATATCAAAAAAACCTCTGACGCCGAAAACGGAACAGTCAAAGTAGGCGAGACAATAACATACACAGTCACGGCCACAAACAACAGCGATCCCAAGTCGTTATGGTTTGGCGTGGAAATAACAGACGTAATACCTGTATGGGTAACACTCGACGAAAGCACAATCACAATAGATGGTGCACCAGCTGGCACAAAAGCACAGTACAACGCAACAACGCGTACGCTGACGGTTGAGATTGGTGACATCGCGGGTGGAGTATTCAAAACCGTAAAGTATTCCGTAACTGTTAACGGAGATGCTTATGAGCAGACAATAATAAACAACGTAACGGTAAGCGGTAAAAACAGCAATGCGGGTGGTGATCCCGTAGTTGGCGACGATAAAGAAGAACTAACGGTTGATCCGCGTCCGTCAATGAAAGACGCTGCGGAAGTTATTAAAACATCAAGCACGACCGGCACAGCCAACGTGGGTGAAATAATAACTTATACAGTTAGAGCAATCAACAATGGAGATCCTGAATCGTTATGGACTGGCGCAGTAATGACAGACGAATTGCCAGACGGCTTAATGTTTGAACAAGGCTCGGTTCAGATCGATGGCGTTGACGCTGTCTATATACTTGTCGGAAACACATTGACAGTCGAGTTAGGCGACATACCGGGCGGAAGCGAAAAAGTCGTAACATATCAAGCAATGATTGGCCCTGACACACATGGTCAGACCTTAACAAACGGCGTTACCGTAAAGGGTAAAGACGACGGTACGAAAGACGACGTTGAAGAAGACGATGAGGAGCCAATCACGGTAGTAGATAAAACCCCGGTTCCTGAGGTTGATCCGATAACCGAGGGCGATAAAGAAGTAACTGGAACAGGCGAACCGGGTGCGGAAATTGTAGTAACATGGCCTGACGGTACGAAGTCTGACCCCGTTGAAGTTGACGGAAATGGCGACTGGACAGTACCGGTTCCGCCGGGAGTAGACTTGTTAGAGGACGACATAGTTGAAGTGGTGCAAGAAGAACAAGGCAAATATCCGAGCAACCCGGTGGAAGTCATAGTAGATCCAAGGCCGTCAATTACTGACGATGACGTGGAGGTTGTCAAAATATCGAGCGCTCAGGGCGGCATAGCCTCAACAGGCGAGAGAATAACGTATACAGTCACAGCCACAAACAACGGTGATCCCAAGTCGTTATGGTTTGGCGTAGAAATGACAGACGTAATACCTGTATGGGTAACGCTCGACGAAAGCTCAATCACAATAGATAGTGTGCCGGCTGGCACAAGGGCACGGTACAATGCAACAACTCGCCTATTGACGGTCGAGATCGGAGACATAGCAGGCCAAAGCTTCAAAACTGTAGAATATGTCGTAACTGTCAACGGGGATGCTTACAACACAACAATAACTAATGGTGTAATGGTAGAAGGTAAAGACAGCAATGATAACGGCGATGATGTAGGCGGCGGCGATGAGGATGAAATAATCGTAGAAGAGCGTCCGTCGATGGAAGATGGCGCCGTGGTAATGAAGACATCAGATGCCGAAGACGGCATTACGGAAGTAAACGAGCTGGTAACATACACAGTAATTGTAGGAAATGATGGACAGGCCCACTCCCTCTGGGAGAATGCCGTAATGGAAGACCTGTTATCTCCACATGTAACGCTTGACATGAGCTCCGTTGAAATAGATGGGGTATCTGTCGGGGTTATAATAGCGGGTGAACTCGCCTCCAGAAGGGCGGTCTTCAACCCAGATACCCGTATACTAACGGTAGATTTAGGGAATATCGAAAGTGGGGAATACAGAACCGTAACCTACACCGTAAAAATTAACAGCGATGCACACGGTGAAACTGTAATAAACGAAGTTACGGTAGCCGGTGTAGACGGCGATGGCAGCGGAACCCCTGTTGAAAAAGAAGATACAGAGGTCATTGATGTAGATCGTCCGCCATTTGCCCCCGATGACGCCAGTGTCCTTAAAATATCAGACAGCGGCGGCACGGCTAACGTTGGCGATAAAATATACTATATGGTGAGGGCAAGCAACAACGGTATCATCGGTTCCCTGTGGGAAAACGCGGTAATGACGGACAAGCTGTCTGAGCATGTAACGATTGATATGGACTCTGTAAGGATAAACACCTTGCTGGCTGGTGCCAAGGCAAAATACGACGATGATACCCGTGAGCTGATAGTCAGTCTAGGCGATATCGAGTCAGGCAGATCAGTATTCGTAACCTATGCCGTAACAATTAACCCTACCGCCTATGGCCAGGTTATAACAAACGATGTTACGGTATCCGGCAGGGATGGAAGCATCGGTGGCGGAGATGTTGAGGAAGATGACAGCGAGTATATAGATGTGAACTCAGGCGACCATGTTGTTACTTTCGATTGGAATTACCGCGAAGGAGATATAGACAGCGTAGTCGTCAAGCGTGACACACCGGTTGAAGAGCCGGAAGTGCATGTCAGAAGAGATCACAGGCCTACCGGCGATTCATTCCAAAGAAGTATACATGACTTTAACGGTTGGTTTAAAGACAGGGCTTTAACTGTGCCATATAATTTCGATGAGCCTGTCACGACATCTTTCACCTTGTATGCCGGATGGACACAGATTTTAGACGTACAATATCGTGGAAACAACCACAGCGGCGGTGAAGTTCCTGTCGATACAAGAATATACCGGACGCCAGGTCTCGGAGTGACACCACAGACTGCGATAGCCGCAATTAACGGCACTGCTGAAAGACCTGCGCTGTATAGACACGGTCATATATTCCAGGGCTGGATCCTGAATCATCAAGCCTTTGGTTTCAATATTCAAGAGAATCAGGCATTTAGCGTCACCGGATATACTGATCTTTACGCAAGATGGGTTGTAGAGATGGCCCCGCCTGAAGCGGCGTCCTTTAACTCTGGAGTAAGGGCCTTTAGTATCGGAATAAGCGCATTTGCTGTGGATGATATTGACGATCTTAGAGTGGGGAATTTTAGAGAAATACCTGGCACAGGAGCTGCTTCATTCGAGATAGAGGCTCGTATTATGAGAGGTACGGAAAGGGTCTGGACTGAAATCTTTGCAATTGATCCATATTCCGTTCCTGGACAGGAGAATTTCCCGAGGCCTGGAGAAGAAGATTACAACTATTACTCTTGGGATCAAATACAAGGAAACTTTAAAGTTGTAATCCCTGATACATTAGCGCTAAACGATGATGATATAATTGAAATTTGGTACAGAGATAAATCTAACGGTACATATAACGCGCCTTCCACATGGAAATACACAGTATACAGCCATATGGTTGAGTTCGACCCGAACGGCGGCACTGATGTTAACAACCAAAGAATTTTTGGAAGAAGACAAATTCAGTTTGGTACGAACCCGCCCTCTACTATATTAAGGGTTCAGGATCCTCTTCTGGAGCCGGAAACTACCAGAGAATTCTTTATACTTTTAGGTTGGTTCACTGACGACGGCAACGAATGGGATTTCAGTGAACCAGTTACCGAAGACATGCACTTAACCGCAAGGTGGGCGCAGGATGGAATGGCGCCAATTGAGAAAACAGAAGTTGTCAAAACATCAAACACAAATGGCACAGCCAACGTGGGTGAGACGATAAAATATACGGTCAGAGCCAGCAATATAAGCGATCCACTGTCGTTATGGATGAGCGCGGTAATGACTGACGTATTGCCAGGTGGCGTAACACTTGTAACTGACTCGGTCAAGATTGATGCCAATGATGCCAACTATACGCTTGATGGATTCACATTGACGGTTGCGTTGGGCGACATACCCGGCGGCGAATCAAGGGTTGTAACCTACGAAGTGACTGTTAACCCGGGTACATATGGCCAAACTTTAACAAACGGCGTTAAAGTAGCAGGTTCCGATGGTGGTAACAATGGAGACCTTGTAGAAGACGACGATGATGTATCAATAACGATAGTAGACAAAACCGAAGTGCCTGCTGTTGACCCGATAACGGAAGGCGACAAAGACGTAACCGGTACGGGTGTGCCCGGTGCGGAAATCATCGTAACTTGGCCTGACGGTACGGAATCAGATCCTGTTGAAGTGGATGGAGACGGGAAATGGACAGTGCCCGTGCCTGACGGTGTAGACCTTGTTGAAGATAACGAAGTTGAAGCTGTACAGGTGGAAAGCGGTAAAAAACCGAGCAACCCGGCAGTATCTACGGTTCACCCAAGACCGTCGGTCGGAGATGATGTGAATATTTCTAAAACATCAGACGTATCCGGCTCCGTAAAAGTGGGCGATACAATAACATATACTGTTGAAGCCAGCAACGATGGCCCCGAGAAATCATTATGGGTAGGCGCGGTAATGACTGACATATTGCCAGAGCACGTTACACTTGATGTAAATTCTGTAACGATTGATAATGTGCCTGCAGGCACAAAGGCAAACTATAACCCAACCAACCGCACGTTGACAGTCACACTCGGTGACATAGCCAGCGGCGGAATCGTAACCGTAGCTTACACCGTGACCGTCAACGACGGCGCATATGGCCAGACATTGGTAAATGACGTCACCGTATCAGGTAAAGACGGCAACGAAGGCGGCGGCGATGTTGACGAAGAAGATAAAGAAGAAGTAACGGTAGATGACAAAGATCAAAGCAGTATGCCTACTGTCGACCCAATAACGGAAGGCGACAAAGACGTAACCGGTACGGGCGTGCCCGGTGCGGAAATCATCGTAACTTGGCCTGACGGTACGGAATCAGATCCTGTTGAAGTGGATGGAGACGGGAAATGGACAGCGCCCGTGCCTGACGGTGTAGACCTTGTTGAAGATAACAAAGTTGAAGCTGTACAGGTAGAAAGCGGTAAAAACCCGAGCAACCCGGCAGTATCTACGGTTCACCCAAGACCATCAGTCGGAGATGATGTGAATATTTCTAAAACATCAGACGTATCTGGCTCCGTAAAAGTGGGCGATACAATAACATATACTGTTGAAGCCAGCAACGATGGCCCTGAGAAATC
>Ga0082212_10003344_pt1 | contig 22828 bp, 21 predicted proteins | sample TergutNt197P3_FD_71548 | JGI IMG/M metagenome (GOLD analysis project Ga0082212, IMG submission 71548) | Neocapritermes taracua P3 segment gut microbial communities from Petit-Saut dam, French Guiana - Nt197 P3 | ecosystem: Host-associated > Arthropoda: Insects > Digestive system > Gut ...
GCAAGACCAGGGCTGGCAAAATGTGGCGGAGCAAAATACCGCAGAGGGCAAAGCCCGAACGGTGTTTTGCGTAGCCCGAGCCGCCGTAAGGCGGCGAAGCGTTAATCGTGTGTTATACGAAGTGCCATTTGTTTTTATACATTTATTCCATCATTATACATTTTATTTATTTCATCTTTTATACCCTCAAATGGTGTTAATCCATTTTTAACTAATTCTTCTTTAATTTTTTTCCCATATTCAGATTTGTCAATTGCATTATTAAAAAAACCCATTACTTCTTCAATTGTTCGCATACTGCGAAACCGCATAGTAGTCCTATTAATAGAAATTCTAGTTGCTGGACTAAGTGCCGTACAATGAATTGCCTCTAACAATACTTCTTTTTCTATTTTTGTTATAATTTTATCCATTAATATTTTTGATTTATTTTCAGATATTTTTAATGGTAATATATTTTTACAATTTTTCAATTCATTTTTAATTTCATTTACTAATTTATTTTCTACTTTTATTATTTCACAAAATTTCAATATATCTGACAGATATTCTACAAACAGAATAGATGTCATATTATTCTCATTTGCATGAGCAATTATGTTTCTAATTTGATGAAATTTATCCACAATTAAAAATTCTTTATTATATTTAAACTTATAGTATTTTTTATCCAAATATTGAAAAATCCTTTCCCAATTTGCTTTATATATATTTAATAGATCAGCCATATCCAAATATTTAAAATTTTCTTTATCATATTCACTTTTATAAATAACTGGATAAATAAAATCATTCCACCAAGTTTTTGGAGATAAACGTTGAAATATTTGAATCAGATAAACATAAAGAGGTTCTTTTAACATCAGTATATATCTATAAAGTACAATATATTGATCAATTATGGTCTTTTCCATATTTCCTCCAAAATTATCATTACATATTTTTGAAAATATGTCAAATGGCATTTCGTATAACTTCTTAAATCTGAATTTTTTTTAATTTCATGAAAAGCCTCCTAGACAGTCCTTCCCGTAATTTTTTTCCTGTATTCATAAGAATGTAGTTCCTCAATTCTGATATGCCCAAATTTGCATACCATCTAAGGCAAAAGTTCTAAATATGCCCCATGATTTATTAATAAAGAAGCAAATATGCTCCTATTTTCAAGTAAAATGTGCCGAATTTGCTCTTTTTTAATGCAAAATCAACAAATGGACTTCTGGATGAGGCTAAAAAACGAGATCAAGGCCAAAAATACCACCCAAGAATGGATTTCCGGCAAGATTGGCGTCCCTTTCGGCACGTTCAAAAAATGGATGACCCGTAAAACCTATCCCAACTTAAAACAAGGAGTCGAGATAGCAAAACTGCTGGAGACCACGGCTGAGTACCTGGTAACAGGGGTTAAAATAGAGAATATGAACGACGCAGAACGCAAACTGATTGCCACATTCCGGAAACTCAGCCCGGCAAATCGTGAAAACGCCATGTTGGCGATGAACGCATGGGCAGGGAAAAAATAGTTCGAATTATGTGGCACTAAAAATTCATATTCAAATACCTCACGCCAAGACGCAAAGAATGCAAAGGAATTACGCGAAGCATCCAAATCACCTTCTTTCCTCTGCGCCTCCGCGCCTCTGCGTGAGGCATTCTTACTCCGTGTCCCCCGTGCCTCCGTGTGAACTATTTGGAAGTAAGTGCCCTCATTGCGTTTAACACCGCAATCAACGCCACTCCCACATCGGCGAACACCGCTTCCCGCATGGTGGCGATTCCCAGCGCGCCCAGTGCGAGAACGAGCGCCTTTACCACCAGGGCGAAAACAATGTTCTGGCGGACAATGCTTCTGGTTTTCCTGGCAATTGCAAGGGCGCTTGCCAGCTTGAGCGGCTCGTCGGTCATCAGTACAATGTCGGCGGCTTCTATCGCAGCGTCCGAGCCAAGGCCGCCCATCGCAATGCCGATGTCGCTCAGGGCAAGGGCGGGGGCGTCGTTAATGCCGTCGCCGACAAAGGCCAGCTTCTTGCCCGTGCTGTTTTCTTTTTGCAACATTTCAAGGCGTTCAACTTTCTGATGGGGAAGCAGTTCGGCGAATACGCCGTCCAGGCCGAGTTCCGCGCCGATTTTTTCTGCGGCGGCGCGGTTGTCGCCGGAAAGCATGAAAAGACGGCGCACCCCTGCCCTTCTCAGCTCGGCTGCCGCCTGCTTGCTGTCGGGCTTTTGCTCGTCGGCGACGACAAGGCAGCCGGCATACGCGCCGTCCAACGCGACGAATACAGCAGTTCCCGCCGCGTCCGTTATGGGTAACGCGATGCCGCTGGCTTCCATGAAGCGGGCGTTTCCCGCAAGCACCGCCCTGCCTTTCACGGCGGCGCGCACCCCCTTGCCGGCAATTTCATCGCAGGAACTGATGTCGCCGGGAGCGATGGGCTTTCCGTAAGCGCGCAAAACCGACTGCGCGATGGGATGGGTGGAGCCGCTTTCGGCGGCGGCGGCATAGTACAAAAGCTCATCGCGGTCAATGCCGTTTTCGCAATGAATTTCGCAGACGGCAAAAATTCCACGGGTTAGCGTTCCGGTCTTGTCGAAGACAACTGTTTCAACATCGTTCAGCGCGGAAAGGTAATTGCTCCCCTTAACGAGTATCCCCTTTCGGGACGCGCCGCCAATGCCTCCGAAAAAACTTAACGGTATGGAAATGACCAGGGCGCAGGGGCAGGATGCCACCAGAAAAACCAGCGCCCTTTTGATCCACTGGGAAAATTCCGCCCCGGCAATAAAAAACGGCGGCAGAAATGCCAGGGCAAGGGCGGCAAACACCACCGCCGGGGTATACCAGCGGGCAAAGCGGGTGATAAAATTTTCTACGGGGGCTTTTCTGCTTCCGGCGTTTTGTACCAGTTCAAGAATTTTGGAAGCCGTCGAATCACTGAATTCTTTGGTGACGGCAATCGTCAGCAGCCCGTTTTTATTTATCGAACCGGACAATACCTCGCTGCCCGGTTCAACGTCGCGGGGCATCGCCTCTCCGGTCAGCGCCGATGTGTCCAGCGCGGAAGAACCTTCGGCGACAATTCCGTCCAGCGGGATTTTTTCGCCGGGCTTTACCACGATAACGTCGCCGGGCTTAACATCGCCGGGGCTGACCCGCTCAATTTCGCCGCCGCGCTTGAGGTTGGCAAAATCCGGTCGCAGGTCCATCAGCGAGGAAATGGATTTGATCGACCGGTTAACGGCAATTTCCTGAAACAGCTCGCCAATGCGGTAAAAGAGCATAACGGCCGCCGCTTCGGGATACTCGCCGATGGCAAAGGCCCCTAGCGTGGCAAGGCTCATCAGAAAATGCTCGTCAAAAATGACGCCTTTAGCGATATTCCTGATCGCCCTAAGGATAATCTTTCCGCCGATCAAAAGCCATGATGCGAGGAACATCGCCAGGGTAAAGGCGGGGTTCGGCGTAAAAATCAGCCCTGCGGCAAACAGGGCTATACCCACGCCCATACAAATTGTATCAAGATGATCTTTCACCGCCTATGCTCCGATAAATGAATAAGCGCCTGTTTGAAAATGACCGCGACATGGTTATCGTCCAGCGAATAAAACACCACTTTGCCCTCGCGCCGGTATTTCACCAGCCTTGTCTGCCGCAGCGCCCGCAGTTGGTGAGAAATCGCCGACTTACTCATCCCCAACAGGTAGGCAATATCGCAGACGCACATCGGCGAATGTAGCAGGGCGCTGATTATCCGCACCCGCGTAGAGTCGCCAAAAACCTTGAACAGTTCGGCAATCTCAAAAAGGTCGTCTTCCTTCGGCAGCCGCCTTTTAACCTTTCTGACAATGTCCTCATGTATAACGGAACAATCGCACTTTTCTGACACAACGCCGCGTCTTGCCATTACCGCCCCCCTTCCGCATTTCGGTTGCTCACATGAACAGTTGAACAGTTATTCACCTATAAATATAACGATATTCCATTACCCTGTCAAGCAAAACACTGCGAAATACCCCACTCCAAATGGCCAAACTTGCCCCGCTATGTGGTAAAAAGCCCCGGCAGGGTGGGCAGCGCGGGGGCGGCGAAAATTTCTGGGACTCCCCGCCGTAGGAGACGAGCCGATAAAATTCTAAAACTAGGATAGAAAAAAGGCCTGACCACTAATGATGGTGGCTATGGATAGTTTCTCTTAACTGGAGACATTAGTGGTCAGGTGGCTCCGCAGGCGGACTCTCCCAGATTTCGCCGCCCCCGCGCTGCCCACCCTGCCGGGGTTATATGCAATAATATCGGGGCAAGTTTGGCGGCAGCTTCGTTATTGCAGGCGGTTCAGGCCGCTGCGGGCTTCGCGGTAGTTGGGGTTGAGGCGCAGGGCCTGCTGGTAGGCTTCAATTGCCGGCCTACGGTCGCCGGCCGCTTCACGGACGGAACCAAGCCGGTACCACCAGAGGGAAAGGGTCGGGTCCATGCGGACGGCGGTGGTGTAGGCAATGTCCGCATGGAGAAACCGTTCCGTTATGCGAAAAATTTCTCCGATAAAAAAATAGGCGACAGAAACGCGCTCCCCTTCGGGCATGGCGTTTGCGTACCGCTGCATAAATGAAAGGGAGCGTTCATAATCATCAAGATAAAAAAAAGCCTCTCCCATCATCTCCATAATACGATACTCGTCGGGAAATGACCGCAGCCCGCGCTCGCCCCAGGAAATGACATCGGCGTACCTTCTCTGCCGCTGCAGGGTCATGGTCATCGCCGTATAGGTGTCGCGGGTAGCAACGTTGCGGGAAACTTCGTCAAGGCAGACGCGGATGGCCTCGTTGTAGTTGCTGTTTGCCTCGCTTATGCGGTTCATCGCCTCAAAGTCCCTGCCACGCCGGTAAAACTGCATCGCGGTCACCGGCGCGGGTGGAGTTTGGGCTTCTGCCCGAATCGGCAAAAGGGAAAAAAAGGCGATTAAGCAGAATATCTTTCCCTTATAAAGTGTCATCATATTAAATGTCGGTTTGCTATCCGTTTTTGTGTAGGATTTCCGGCAGATACGCTCCTATTGAGCCGCATCCCCCGCTATTGTCCGGACAGCACAGAATTTCGACAAATGCCGCCTTGCATTCTCCCTTGCGAATAAAATCCAACATTTTGCGGGCATTCGCCAGGCCGTGCACGGTAAGCAGCTGCAGTGTTGAGCCCATAAAGGATACCTGGGCTTTTTCTACGCCGTCCATTCCCTCTGCCGGGTGAAAATCAGCCAATTTTGGGGCTTCGCCGCTTTTTCCCGCCGCTTCGTCGAAGGGGCTTTCGCTCAGGGATGATAGTTCAATGCCTGCCAGGGTGAACATTCTCGCAATTTCCCGAACCGTCAGCGTCATTTCGGGGGCGTTGTACTTTTTCGCAAGGCATGGCGAGATGGCAACGGTATTTTCACAACCATGCGCCTTGCTGTCCCATTGATAGACGCAATCGGCAAGATCGCCGCCGCAATTTTCGACAAATTTGGACAATCCCCCCCAGCACCCGGTTATTAAGGGAAGCTGCGGTTTTTCGGGCTGGCGGCCCTGTCCGATGCGCCGCAGAAGCTCTTCGCAAATTGCCGCCGCTGCCGTGCTAGCCGAAAAATTTGCGTCATAGACTTTGCCAAAGCCCAGCCGTTTAAGCGCGGTTACCAGCTTTCCCGCGCTGACCGTCCCGGAAGGAAGGCCCAGCGCTTCGTCAAATGCCGCGCCGATTGCGGGATCAATGCGCGCCGCCGTTTCCCCACCGCCGGCAAGCGCCGCCCATGCCGCCCCGCTCTGGTCGTGCTCGTAAATCGCCCCCACCGGGCAAACACGGGCGCACTGTCCGCAGAAAACGCATTGGCCGTCGGTAAGGGACTGGCCGTAGGGGGCGCTTATTTCGTAATGGATGCTCCGGCAGGAACTGTTGATGGCGCGGATGTTTTGCACTTCCTGGCAGGCTTCCACGCATCGTCCGCATTTGACGCATTTGCCCATGTCGCGCGTCAGGGTGAGGCTTTCCGTTACGGGCTGCCCGCTGCGCTGCGCCTCATGGCGGAAAGCCGATTCGCGGATGCCAAGCTGTTCGGCAAGGGATTGCAGTTCGCATTTTTTGCTGCGTATGCATGTCAGACATTCTTGGGGATGGTCCGCCAAAATCAGTTCGACGATTGTTTTGCGGATGAGGGTAAGGCGAGCGTTATGCGTCACCACCTTCATCCCTTCGGCAACGTCGTTGGCGCAGGCAGCCGCCAGTTTGCCCCGCCCGTCACATTCCACCACGCAGACGCGGCAAACGGCGCGTTTCCCAAGATCAGGATGATCGCAGAGGGTGGGAATGCGGCAATTTACTTTCCGGGCGGCTTCCAGTATCCGCGTTCCTTCCGGCACGGTAACCGGCAGGCCGTCAATGGTCAGGTTAATATTTTTATTGGGGTCGGGTTTATGGTGACTCATGATTCTGCCCTCACGTTTGCCTCGAATTCATTCTTGAAGTGCTTCCACGCGCTGTTCAGTGCCGTCGCGGCGGTTTGCCCCAACCCGCAGAACGACGCGTCGGTCATGGTGCGGATAAGGCGGCGCAGCGTATTCAAATCTTCGGAACAGGCCGCGTCCTGAACAGCGAGTTTTTTGAGCAGTTTGAGAACCTGCCGGCTGCCCTCTCTGCAGGGGACGCATTTGCCGCAGGATTCGTGGATGAAAAATTCGCTGACGCACCGCAGATAGTCGATGATGGAAACCGTTTCGTCCATGACCACTATCGCCCCGGAGCCGACGCTCAAACCGGCTTTTCGCAGGTCGGTATAGCTGTACACCGTGTCCAGCAAATCGGGGCCGCCAATGGAGCCGCTCTGCCCGCCAAGGTGGAAGAATTTAAGCTTTTTGCCGCCGGCGATTCCACCGCCCAGCTCGGGATCGAAGATCGCATCGCGCAGGGTGATGCCGCCCAGCGGAACTTCAAAAACGCCCCTGTTTTGGACATGGCCGGAAAGGCAGATCAGCTTGGTGCCGCCCGAGTCGGGATGGCCGATTTGCAGATAGCTGTCTCCGCCCATGCTGACGATGGCGGGAATGTTGGCAAGCGATTCGACGTTGTTGACCAGGGTCGGCTGGAGGAACAGCCCTACCTCGGCTAAATGGGGCGGTTTGATACGGGGCCTGCCGACCTTGCCCTCGGTGGAATTCAAGAGCGCCGAATTTTCGCCGCAGACATATGCCCCTGCGCCGGAGATAACGTGAATGTCAAAATTAAAGCCCGTGCCAAGGATGTTCGTCCCCAGGAAACGGGCGGCTTTAGCGTTTTCGATGGCGGCAAGGAGCCGTTTTTGGATGGTCCGGTACTCCCCGCGCACATAAATATATCCGGCCTTTGCCCGGAAGGTAAAACCGGCGATGGTAATGCCTTCCAGCAACTTAAGGGGAAGCTTGTCCAAGATCAGCCTGTCCTTAAAGGTGCCCGGCTCGCCTTCGTCGGCATTGCAGACGATGTACTTGGGCGTTTCGGGGATGTGCAGCAGATGCTCCCACTTGCTGCCCGACGGATACGCCGCGCCGCCGCGCCCCAGCAGCTTCGCCTTTTTTACCTCGGCGATTATTTCCTCGCTGCCCATTGAAACGGCCTTCTTCAGCGCGTCAAAACCGCCGGTTTTTACATACTCGTCAACGGAAACGGGATTGATGGCGCCTCCATCAATAGATGGCGCGGCTTCTTTGGAGATCAGTTTGTTTAGTTTAGACATCCGCATACCTCATGCAAATTCCCCTCGCGGCAGCGCTGAACCAGGGTTCGCACTTTTTCCTCGTCCAGGCTGCCGAAAACACCGTCGCCAATCTTTACTGCCGGGCCTGTGTCGCAGGCCCCCACGCAGCTTGTACGGGCAAGGGTTATTTTTCCGTCGGCGCTCGTCTGCCCGACTTTTATCCCCGCCGCCCCCTCAAACCAGCCCAATACCTGCTCCGCCCTGTCAAAATGGCAGGGGGCGCTTTCGCATATCTCGATAAGGTATTCGCCCCTGGGCGTGATGCTGAACATTGAATAAAAAGTCAGCACGTCGAATACTTTGGAGAGGGGAAGACCCAGAACGGCGGATACCAGTTCCGCCCACTGCCGGTCAACGTAATTCCTGCCCGAAGCTGCCTGAATGTCCAAAAGCACGGCGATGAGCTGCTGGGGGTCGTTCCCGTAGCCCTCCATGATTTTCAGAACCTCATTTTCGGTTAATTCCCTATTGTCCATTGAAACAATATACATTATTATTGTGGAAAGATAAATACCGTCACAATCAGGCGGCCAAAACAGGAGGAATCATGAATTTAAACGAACTAAAACATGCGGGATTGAAGAAATGGATCGAGGATGCGGTCAGCCTTATGACCCCGGAATCGGTTGAAATTTGCGACGGCAGCAAGGCCGAATACGACCGGATGATCAAGGTACTGGTTGATTCCGGGCTTGGCACGCCGCTCAAGGCAAGGCCGAACAGCTACCTGTTCCATTCTGACCCGTCGGATGTGGCGCGGGTGGAAAACCGCACCTACATTGCCAGCAAAACCGAAGACGACGCCGGCCCTACCAACCACTGGATCGATCCGGTCGAACTCAAGAAGACGATGACCGATCTGTACAAGGGCTGCATGAAGGGCCGCACCATGTACGTTATTCCCTTCTCGATGGGGCCGGTCGGCTCGGACATCGCCAAAATCGGCGTTGAAATCTCCGACAGCGCCTACGTTGTGGTTAATATGCACATAATGACCCGCGTGGGTTCCAAAGTCCTGGATGTTTTGGGCACGGACGGCTTTTATGTGCCCTGTTTCCATTCCATCGGCAAGCCCCTTGGCCCCGGCGAAAGCGATAACGGCAAATGGCCCTGCGCCCCGCTTGAGCATAAATACATCTCCCACTTCCCCGAAACCAGGGAAATCTGGTCCTACGGCTCCGGCTACGGCGGGAACGCCCTGCTCGGCAAGAAGTGCCTGGCGCTGCGTATCGCCTCGGTATTGGCTCGGGACGAAGGCTGGCTCGCCGAGCACATGCTCATTCTGAAGATCACCGACCCCAAGGGCAGCGTTAAGTACATGGCCTGCGCCTTCCCCTCGGCATGCGGCAAGACCAACCTCGCCATGCTTATCCCCACCCTGCCCGGTTGGAAGGTCGAGACCGTCGGCGACGATATCGCCTGGATGAAATTCGGCGCGGACGGCAGGCTCTACGCGATCAACCCCGAGTCGGGCTTCTTTGGGGTTGCCCCGGGAACCAACAACGACTCGAATTTTAACGCCATGGAATCGATCAAGAGCAACACGATCTTCACTAACTGCGGGTTGACCGAAGACGGCGACATCTGGTGGGAGCAGATCGGCTATGGCGCGCCGGGCAAGGAGATCCTCGACTGGAAGGGCAACAAGAAACCGGCGCCCCAGACGGACAAGGCCGTTAAGGGCGAGGAAGTTGCCCACCCCAACGCCCGCTTTACCGCACCGGCTAAACAGTGCCCCGTTATCGCTTCTGAATGGGAAGACCCCAAAGGCGTGCCGATCAGCGCGTTCCTGTTCGGCGGGCGCCGTCCTTCCACCATCCCCCTGATCAACGAGAGCAAGAGCTGGATACACGGCGTGTTTATGGGTTCCATCACCGGATCGGAAATTACCGCCGCCGCGCTGGACCTTGCCGCCGGCACGATTCGCCGCGACCCCTTTGCCATGCTGCCCTTCTGCGGCTACCACATGGGCGACTACTTCAAGCACTGGATTAACATCGGCAAAAAGGCCGAGGCCGAGGGCCATGGCGACAAGCTGCCCAAGATATTCTTCTGCAACTGGTTCCGCAAAGACAAAGACGACCATTTCATCTGGCCCGGTTACGGCGAGAACAGCCGCGCCCTGGCCTGGGTTTTCGAGCGCTGCGACGGCAAGGACAACTGCGTGGAAACCGCCATCGGCAACCTGCCCAAGCCGGGAACCATTGAGCCGCCCGCCGGCGTAAGCGCCGAGGCAATGGCCGAACTCTGCTCGGTAGACATCGAGGGCTGGAAAAAGGAAATCGCCGACGTGCGGGAAAAACACTATCCCCAGTTTGGCGCCAAACTGCCCAAAGAACTGTCCGAGGAACTCGACGCCATCGAGAAACGGCTTAATTCGTAGATAGTCTCACGCAGAGACGCAGAGGCACGGAGGGGTACGCGCTGTTCGCTAACGGCTCGCTATCATCTGTGCTTCTGTGCCTCCGTGAGAGGAATTTAAGAATAAATTTCTTACCTTGTCTAAACTACCTTGAACTTATCCGCGAAGATGTTGGGGACGTTGGCTTTTGTTCCCTTTATCTTTGACTGCACGAATACCTTGAGCGATTGCATGAGGGGAAGCGGCGCAAGCAGCATGGGGCTGACGCCCATCAGGTGGCACATCGCGTTGCAGGTGGCGCAAAGGTCGTTGCAGTGCGGGCTGAAGTAGACGTTTTTCCGTCCGAGGCGTTTTACCAAACTGTCGCCGATTTCCTTGATGGCGCAGTGTCCCACAACCAGCACGCGGCCCTGAATCGCGTCGATAACGGCGGAGTCGTGCCCCTTTCCCATCACCATCGTCCAGCCGCCCTTGCCCTGGTAATCGTAGGCCAGCACTTGCAGCATGGTAAGGGGGTTGTTTTTGCAGCCCTCGGTACACCACTGGACGGATCCGGTTATGCGCTTTACGTTATCGGGGAACTTCTGGAGCAGGTCGTAGGGGTACCGCCGGGTAAAATCGGAGATGTCGCCGATGATTTCCACGTCGTCCAGGCTTTTTACGCCTTTGGAATAACCCCGATCCATGGCAATTTGCAGGTGCGGGCAATCTTCGGCAGTCAGCCCGAACAGCTTCGCGCCCACCAGGTCCGCCGCGACAACGTTGGCGCTGCCCAACAAAACCTTAAAGGGCAGAACGCACTTATCCGCAAAGGCAGTGACCGGATAATGCCCGTAAATCGTCGCCTCGATGCCCTCGGTTAAAGTGAAATCCGGCTGCACATAGCCCAGCACGTCGGCGAGCTTGTAGGGAAGGTTGTAGTTATGGTCGGGGCGGCGGTCGTTCTGCTGGGGATAGGCCCATTGGTTCTTTACTCCCAGCGTAACCCCCGCCATGGAATGGGTTTTCAGCTTCGGCAGGCTGATATGGAGGTTTTCATCGGCATGTTCGATCAGATTATGTACGACAAATTTCGGAATGTTGAACGTCGTATGGCGGTATCCGCGCTCGTCCTGCTCCTCCGGCGCTTTCCCCTTGAAGGTGAAGGAAACGTCCTCCTCCTCATCCAGATATACTTCCTGCGCGCCATAGCGGCGGCAGATCGCGCTGTAGCCGGTAATCGCGAACACCATGCGGGTAAAGTTGCACTGCGTGGAATTCTCGAACAGGAAAATGCGTCTGGCCCCGGCCTGCTTCCAGTAGCGGATTACCGCCTCCACCAGTTCCGGGCGCGTATAGCAATAGGGCTTGCTGTCTATGCCATTGGGCTTGATGTAAACGTCCCCGCTGGACTTGAGCATTCCCTTGCCCCCGGCCGCGTCGAAAATCTCCGTAACGGCGGCAAACACCTCTTCCTTGAGGGGATCGTTCAGCGGGCGGAACTGGGTAAATGGCTCGGATTGGTGCGATGATTGCAGACGGTGTACGGTAACGGTAGCTGTTTTTGGGGCTGTTGACATAGTAGTACTCCTCAAAGAATGTATTTATATAAAAATATAACACAAATATGAAGTATTTTCAATCAATATATTGACTAAAACGGCGTTTTCTGCCTTTAATGGACTGTCACCGGGGATATAGCTCAGTTGGTAGAGCGATAGGTTCGCAATCTATAGGCCAGGGGTTCGAATCCCCTTATCTCCAGTCCCCTTATCTCCAATCACCTCTGCACAAGACGGACATCGCGCTGAGGAAAGGGTATGTGCAGGCCGGCGGCTTCAATCCTGGTTTTAAGGATTTTATTCATTTCCCAGAATATCGTCCAATATTCGTCCGCCGTCGTCCATGCGCGGATCGTTATCTGTACCGAACTATCCTGAATCGCCTGCAAAATAACCTGGGGCGCCGGATCGGCCAGAAAACGCGGCTCCGAGTCAATAATGCCCTGCATTGCCTGAAATGCCAGGTCGATTGAATCCGCATAGTCGATTCCGATTGAAAGCTCCATCCGGCGCTTGCCGTTTCTGGTGTAATTCCTGAGGGGGCTGGCCCAAATGCAGGAATTGGGGGCGGATATGTAGATGCCGTCGGGGGTTTCCAGGATAGTCGTAAAGAGGTTGATTTCTTTTACCGTTCCCATATAGCCGCCGAATTCGATAAACTCGCCCTTGCGGCATGTTCCCATAAGCAGAATAATTATCCCCGCGGCGATGTTTCCCAGGGTGTCTTTCAGCGCAAGGCCGACGGCCACGCCCGCCGCGCCCAGGACGGCAAGGAGGCTCGCCGTATTTACGCCGAAAACGTTCAGGATCATAATGGCGCAGATAATAAATATCCCATAACGGACAACCGCCCGCAGCAAAGTACCTACCGTTCCCTGAACCTGCGATCCTGAGTCTTCGGCCCGCTTTATGATCCTCTGCGCCCCTTTGGAAAGGATTATGCCGATTACGATGATTATTACGGCGGCCAACAGATTTTTGGCAAGCGCCAGAACCGCCGCAGAATGAAATTCCCAAAGTTCCAATAATTTTTGTCCCATCTTTACCTTCCTAAATGTTAAACTTGCTGATCTCCTGCAGGAGGCTGTCGATGTCTTCCTTGTTCTTCTTGCTTATCTCGCTGGTTTTCCTGACGGCGGTTTCGATGTTGTCCATGCCCGAAGCGATTTCGCTAATGGCATTTGTTACCTCGCCGGTTAGGCTTTCAAGGTGCTTGCTCTTTCCGACAACTTCGCGGCTTGCGCTCTGAATTTTTGAGGAGTTGCTGCGGACGCTTTTGGTAATTTCGTTTGACTCGCCCATTGCCGCGAGGACATTTTTATTGCCGGTATCCTGCTGTTCCATCGCGTCCCGCACCCGGATGCTCTGAGTGGAAACGGTTTCAAAACCTTTTTCAATGTCGTCAAACTGTTTCAGGCTTGCCAGCGTCGAAGTGCCAATGCCGCCAAGGGCATCCTTGATGTTTTTCAGAACAGACGACACGGTCTTTGCCTGCTGGCTTGAGGACTCGGCGAGCTTGCGGATTTCGTCGGCGACAACGGCGAAGCCCCGCCCGACATTGCCGGCATGAGCAGCCTCAATAGCGGCATTCATCGCCAGAAGATTTGTCTGGCTGGCAATGTTCTGAATCACCTTGTTGATTTCCAGAAGGCGTTCCGATTCCTTCGACACTTCCTGAATGTCGGCAGACACCTTCTGCAGTGAGGAGTTTCCTTCCGACGAAGCCCCCCGCAGCCGCTGGAGGTCCTGCTCGTTCTGGGCAAGGCTTGCCGTGATCGAGGTAATGTTGGAGATCATCTCTTCGATTGACAATGAAGATTTGGAAATACTTTCCGTCTGTTCTTCAATGTGGCTGTCAAGGTTTTCGATGTTGGTGAGTATCTGGCCGATGGCCGCGTTTGTCTTGGCGACATCCTCGGCCTGATTCGATGATTTTGTTTTCATGTCCTTGGTGCTGGCGTTGATGTTGTTTATCTCTGACACCGAATCGTTCATCATGTTCTGCATGTCAATGCCGACCGATGCAAGCGTCCTCGCCTTTTCTCCGATGGCCTTGATCAGGTTTTTGATGTTCTCCTGCATCAGTCCCAGGGTACGCATCATTTGGGCAAGTTCATCGGTTCCTTTTACCGCTATTGTTTGGGTTAAATCGCCCTTTGCCATCGTTTCGATCACGAGCGAAGCACGGGTAATCGGCGCGATGACCAGGCGGGACAGGGCGATGAGAATAACGGCGATGATAACAATCATCGCAAGGCAGATGACGGCGGCGGCAATAATGCTCACCCTCTGCACCGCATCGGCGGCTTCGGATTTTTCCGCGTTGGGTACAAGCACCGCAAGCCCTATGCCGGAATCATGCACCGACGCGATAAGGGTATTGCTTACTCCGTTAACTACCAAATTGGGGTTAATGATCTCCTGACCGGGCTTAAGCGCCGTCAGATGGATAAGCCAGTTATCTTTTGGATAGGGAACAATGTCGGTATTGTTGTCGCCTTTAATGGCAAAGGTGGCATTGTCGGCGGTTGAAAAACCGGCTATCTGCGCGGAGCTGGTGGGCAGTTCAAAGGCGTTGACCATTTCCTGCAGGGTTAACAGGGACACGTCTACGGTCGCCACGCCGACGATCCGCTTCTCCATGCTGTAAATCGGGAGGCTTACCGTTACCATCAGCGCGTTTACCGAGTCGTCCACATACAGCTCGCTCCAGTAATACCGGTCGCTGCGCGGGCTGGTCCGGCTCCAGCCTTTGGGCAGGGCGACCAGGTACCAGCCTTCTTCGTAGGTGTCAACATCCCATTCCCACTCGTTGGCTTCGTCTTCTCTGATGTCATAGCCGACCCATTTTACCTGTGCTTCCGGGGGAACCCCTCCTTCGGGAGTCAGCTCCTTGCTGCAAAAATAATGGAAGCGGTGGACTTCGGGGAAAAAAGCATAAGGTTCGTAGAACGCTCCGCCTCCCAACAGCGAGGTTTCGCGGGCAAAGGCAACGTGGTATTCCCGTTCCATTACCTCCATCAATTCATCCCTGTCTAAAAATTCCCTGAGCAAGTGGAATAATTCTCCGAAGTTCTGGGAAATGCCGGCGCTTTCCTGTATCGTGTCAAGAAAGGCGTTAAATTTATTGATATTTTCCAGAGCCAGAGACTCGTTGTAGTTTTCCGAGAAAAATCGCGCGATCTTCTGCATTCGCACGCTGTTTACCATGAATATGCCGAAGCCGATAAAAGACGCCAAAGAAAGAATCAATATAAGAAAAAGTATCTTATACCTGATGCTGCCCAGACCATACTTTGAATTCCCGCCCATACCCTCATACCCCCAGCCCATATTATGATGTTTTTTGGAAATATTCAATTATTTTTCAGGGGCTATTCCAAAATACGGCGTTTTGGAATAACCTCTGGTAACGCATGGAAAAACCCGACGGCGATATGTCGGCGGCTTCCCTGGTCCGCCACGGATCGTCGCTGTCGCTTTTAACCTTTGTTTCCCGAATCCTCGGCCTTTTGCGCGAGATGACCAAGGCCAGCCTTTTGGGAACCAGCGCCCTGTCCGACGCGTTTTCCGTGGCCTTTATGCTGCCCAACCTTTTCCGCCGCCTCTTTGCCGAAGGTTCCATAGCGGTTGCCTTCATTCCCACGTTCAAAGAGTACCTTCTGGAGGGCGACAGGCACAAAAACCGCGAATTTCTTTCCGCCATTTTTACCTTTCTGACGTTTTTTGTAACCCTCGCGGTGATGGCGGGGATTCTTGCCGCGCCGCTTATCATCCGGTTCTTTGGCATGGAAGAATTTGACGAGACGGTGCTGTTAACGAGGATAATGTTCCCTTTTTTGGGTTTTATTTCCATCGCCGCGCTGTTTCAGGGTATTCTCAACAGCCTGCACATCTTCGCCCCCTCCGGCCTCGCCCCGATCCTGCTGAACGTGGTGACGATTCTCTGCGCCTATGCGTTCAGTCCCTTTACCAAAAACCCCGCGCGGGCAATGGCTTTCGGCATCCTCATCGGGGGCTTTTTGGAAGCGGCCATCCAGCTTCCCTTCGTGCTGAAAAACGGCCAGCGCTTTTTTTTCACCACCCTCAGGCGCGCCTTTGCCAACCCGGGAACCCGCAAGGTGCTTGTCCTGATCGGCCCGACGATTATCGGGATGGCCGCCTACCAGCTTAACGACCTGGTGTCCACCGCGCTTGCCGGAAACGCCGGCGAAGGCGTGGTTTCCAGTTTGCAGTATTCGCTGCGGCTGCAGGAGCTGATACTCGGCGTGTTCGCCGTTTCCATCGGGACGGTGCTGCTGCCGAATCTTGCCGGGTATGCCAAGTCATCCCGCTGGGGCCTTTTCAACGAACGGCTTGTCTCCGGCATCGACATCATCGCCCTTATCACCATTCCGATTACTTTTTTTTCGCTTGTCCAGGGAGAAACGCTGATCCGCTTGCTGTTTCAGAACCGCAGCTTTGACGAAAGTTCGGTGGCGCTTACCCTTTCCGCCTTTACCTTCCACATGCCCGGCTTGTTTTTCATCGCACTCAACCGCATACTTGCCCCGGCGTTTTACGCGCAGAGCAATTCCAAATCGCCGACGCTGGCGGGACTCGTTGCCTTCGCGGTGAACATGTTCCTCGCCGCGCTGCTGGTGCGCCCCTTTCGCGGCGCGGGCATCGCCCTTGCCCTGAGCGCTGCCAGCGCGGTCAACACGATTCTGCTGCTTGTCTTTTTGCGGAAGAATCCCAACATCACCGTCGGTCGCGCCCTTGGTTCCTCAATTTTTTACATGCTGAAGCTATCGCTTTTTTCCTGCATCGCCGCCGCCCCCGTGTACTTCCTATCCCCCCGCCTGTTGGAACTGTTCGCCGGCAGGGGGCGCATTGTCTCTTATGGCATCCCTCTTGCCATCAACGCCGCTATCTTTGGTTTTACGGGAATCGCGCTGCTTCTTATCACCCGCGACCGCCAGTTGCGGGGCTTGATTCGGATGATTACTAAAAGATCAACGAATGACGCGAATTAACGCGAATGAATTAGGGATCAGGTATTGGACCTCCCCCGCCGTCTGCGGTACTATGCGGGTTATTACTTTAATTGTCTTGCACAGTAAATAACTACAAGTCCGATAATTAACATTACTATAGCATTAATTAATTGAAAAACCATCTTATCCTCCTACAATCCATTTGCGAATAATATCCGCAATAGTCATTGCCGCAAGAATTGCAGCTATCAATCCAGCCAATTCCAATACCCGTTTTATTTTGCTTTCCGGCTTGTTCAAAACCTCAGATATGTTCTCAATCCCATCTGCGATTCTGTCCAGGCGCGATAAAATGTCATCACCACTCATGGTTGACTCCTTAAATATACCAGCTTTTTCAAAAAAAACAAGTTCATTTTTCTACCCGCCACGATAGCGTGCAGTTCCATTTGTCGGGGAAATCCGGGTAAGCAATTTTCGCGCTGATGCGCCCGCGCTTAAACCGGACGGCTGCGCTGAACGAAGCGTCTGCCATGGTGTCCTTTCTTGCAAAGGCGGTAATGCCCCACCTGGTTCTGAACTGAAAAATCCCCGGCGACCAGATTAACTCGCAGCTTGTTTTCGCCGAATCAAATTCCTGATTCGTCGGGGCGAAAGGATACGGCGACGGGATTTCCGCAGTCGCTCCCAGGCTCTTGATCGATGTTGAAAGGGTTATCCCCAGGGGGTAGCTTTTTGGTTTCGGGTTTTTCGCGGCGGCGCCGGGCAGGAACATCGCCGGAAGCAGCAGCGGGGGCAGGCCCAGCGAAAGGCCGAGCGATCCGTCCACGCTGTCGCTGATTGTATTCCGGTCGGAGGCGTTTCTGTCCGCACCGAGCGATATACGGCTCAGGCGCAGGGGGAACGCGCCGTCGGCAGCGCGGCCTGACAGGGCGGGGAACCGGTAGTACAGGCCGGTGGAACTGCGGCTGAACGGCTCTTCCAGGCCGCCGGAGCGCAGGCTGGTGCTGGCCCGGAACAAACTGCTGCGCGGCCCCTTCCATTCGATCTTTCCCGCCGTCCTCAAGCCCCCTGCGGGGCTGGTCCCGTCCCTGCCCACATAGCGATCCGTCATGCCGTCTGTAGCGAGCGACAGCGACCAGGGGCTGGGCTTTTCCCCCCAGCCCCAGGAGCGGGGCGGGTTAAAGCGGATGCCCAGGCAGCCGTAAACGCCGCTGCCGTAGGCGAACGTTTCCGACCATGCCCAGTCCGACGACAGCGAAAGATACGGCATGTTGAAACCAAGCGCCCCGGCCAACAGGCGGAAGTCCCTGTCTGGCAGAGGAGGGGGATCGCTGAACCAGGAGCTGCCTTCTTTCGCGGGAAGCTGTGCGCCCGTGTAAAACCCTTCCAGCAGCAGATCGTATTTTCCGTCCAGCCGGGTGTCCAGCCCGAAAGAAAACGCCGGTTCAAATTCCCCCTGCGCGGGAAACTGGGCGGAAGCAAAGCCCCGTAGCGATATTCGCTCAAACTCCAGAAGGGGGCTGGAAAGGTACAGGTACGCCTCTGGGCTTTTTGTCGACGAAGCCGCCGTTTTCAGGTCGGCCATGACCGGCTTGTGGTTTTCGGCATAGGGCGCCGAGCGTATCCATGGGCTGCGAATGCGCGCCGGAAGCCCCCACTCGTCAAGCGTGCCGAATAATAGGCGCGATCCCGTCGCTTTGTGATACAGCCCGAAAGATGCGATGCCCTCTTCATTGGCGTTGTCGCCCAAAGGCCGGTCAAGCTGAAAATTCAAAGGGCGGCGGTCAATGGCCTGCCCCCGCACAACCAGATCCTGCCCGACAAGAAATACGCGGGCATCAAGCCGGTTATGGAGGTTCTTGCTTTCCTCCCAGGAGCCGGATACCAGCAGGTCCCAGGTAAACGCCGGTTTTTCCTGCGCCGGAATAACGACAACGGGCAGCAGCAGCCCGGCAACGAAGAACAAATACTTCATACCCCTTATATGGCGCAACATTGCGATTTGCTTTATTCTTTGGAGGAGATTTTTCACTATTGACCAAGTTATCGCTAATCAGTTATGGTAGAGAAACTACAGGGAAAAGACCTTCCGGAACAAGGAAGTTTTCATACACGAGGAGGAGCGATGAGCGCAAGGATACGGCTCAAAAGATTCGGGACCAAGAAGCGTCCCTATTACCGCATAGTGGTAATGGACAAGCAAAGCCCGAGGGACGGGAAGACCATTGACGAGTTGGGGTACTATCACCCCATCGAGGCGGAAGACAAGCAGATCATGTTTGACATGGAAAAGGCAAAGGCCTGGCTCGCAAAGAGCGCGACCCCCAGCGACACGGTACGCAAAATCTTCAATAAAAAAGGCCTTCATATCAAGTAGCGAAAGGTATTTACATGGAAAAAGATCTGGTTGAATATATCGCAAAGTCTCTGGTGGATGATCCGTCCCAGGTGTCAGTCAGCGTGGTTGAGGGCGAAAAGTCCACGATACTCGAACTGCGGGTGGCCGAGGACGACATCGGCAAGGTCATCGGCAAGCACGGGCGCATAGCGAAGGCCATGCGGACGGTTCTGATGGCCGCCACAGCCAGGACCGGCAAGCACACCGTGCTGGAAATCCTCGACTGACAGAACAATTTGTCATTGGAATCGTCGGCGCGCCTTTTGCCCTGAACGGCTTTGTCAAGGTAAAGCCCCTTTCCGGTGAAGTCGAACATCTGTTAAAACTCACATCGGTAACGCTGCGGCAGGACGGCAGGGAACGGCTGCTGGACATCAAGGAAAGCGCCGCCGCCGGTTCCTCGGCGCTGATACGCTTTGCCGGCTATGACAGCCCCGAGGCGGCAAAGGCCCTGAGCGGCGCGGAATTACTGGTAAGCCGGAACGAGGCAGCCCCCCTGCTCGACGGCGAATTTTATGTCGAAGACCTCAAAGGGCTGGCGGCGATATCCGTTGAAAATGGGGAAAAGCTGGGGCATATTACCGCGATAATCGAAGGCGGCGGCGGCGATCTTGCCGAAATACGGCTAAATGACGGACAAACAAGGCTTGTTCCCTTTAGGGAAGAGTTTTTCACCGGGATTGAGCCGGACAAAGGACAGGTTTTACTGAAAAATCTCTGGGTATTGGAATGAAATACACGGTTTTAACGCTGTTTCCCGAAATTACCGACGCATATTTTGCCACTTCGATTGTTGCAAAGGCGATTCAGCGGGGCATTATCGGCTATCAGCCGATAAACATCCGCGATTTTGCCCTGGACAAGCACAAAACCTGCGACGACGCGCCCTACGGCGGCGGTCCGGGAATGCTGATGCTCAGTGAGCCGCTCTGCCGCGCCCTCGAAGCCGCCGGCGTCAACGAAAAAAATACATCATCTCAGAATTCTATCACACGGAGGCACCAAGGCACAGAGTTTTCGGATAGCCCGTATTCCTCCGTGCCTCTGTGCCTCTGTGAGAGGTATTTGGAAGGTAATGCTAAACGAACAATCTACTTGTCGCCGTCGGGGAGGGCTTTTGACCAGGCTTTGGCGCGGGAGTTGGCGGCGGAGCGGGAACTGGTGCTGGTCTGCGGGCGGTATGAGGGTATTGATCAGCGGGTGATTGATCGGTATATTGATGATGAGATTTCCGTTGGCGACTATGTACTGTCGTCCGGCGAGGTTGCCGCGCTTGCGCTTATCGACGCGACCTACCGGCTGGTGGACGCCGTGATTACCCCCGAGTCGCTGGACGAGGAGAGTTTTTCCGGCGGACTTTTGGAGTACCCCCAGTATACACGCCCGGAGATTTTTGATACGATGAAGGTTCCCGATGTGCTGCTTTCGGGGCATCACGAGAACATCCGGCGATGGCGGCTTGAAAGGCGGGTAGAAAAGACTTTGCGTAACAGGCCCGACCTGATCCGGCGGGGCAGGGAATTGGGGCTTTTTGACAAAGAAATAAATAGCATTATTGGAGATATGGAACATGAACGAAATCAGGGCGATTAACGCCGCGCAGATGAAGTCGGATCCCGGCAAGTTCAAGGTCGGGGACACGGTAAAGGTGCATTTCAAGATCGTTGAAGGCAAGAACGAGCGTATCCAGGTATACGAAGGCCTGGTTATCGCCATGAAGAACGCGCAGGTGGGCAAAACGTTTACCGTACGGAAAAATTCCTACGGCGTCGGCGTAGAGCGGGTATTCCCACTACATTCGCCCCGCATTGCCAAGGTTGAAGTGATGCGTCCCGGCAGGGTGCGCCGCGCCAAGCTGTACTATATCCGCGGAAAGATCGGCAAAGCCGCGAAGATCAAGGAACTCATCGTCAAGAAAAGCGCGAAACACGCCGCCGCCGCGACAGCCGCCCCTGTTGCCGAGTCTCCGAAAGAATAATAATTCCTGATAACTCACACAGAGGCACAGAGGCACAATAAAAAAATTTGAGATTTTTGTGTTCCCTGTGCCTTCGTGCCTTTGTGTGAGATAATTTCGATTATGCCCTGTAGCCCTGCTCGAAGGCTTTTGTCAGTTTCATCTTGATAAAATTATTTTCCTTTCGGAGCTTTGATATTTCCAACTGCTGGGATTTTATCGTCTCAACCAGATCGCCCTGATTGAGTGCGCCCGTGTGCAGCAGGTCTTCCACATAATCCATCTTGTTGTCAAAGTCGATTTCCGCTTCAACGCCCGCTTCCTGAAAGCTGTCCTCGATCTGCTGTTCGCTCGGCAGAATGGAATCTTCTTCGCTTTGCAGAATCTTATCGGCGATTCGGTAGATCGCCTGGGAAAGCATCGCCTGCGGCTTGTACAGAACTATGGGCAGACGGGATGCGAGCGCCTTGTCCTGTATGACATCCCGGTAAATTACCCCGAGGTGCTCGATTTTCAGGTCAAGGTATTCTTCGCAGGAGCGGCGTATCTTCATCGCCACATCGGCATCTTTCGGTTCGTCGACCATATTCATGATAAGCCGGGGGTGCAGGCGTTCAAGCCGGGAAACGAAGGTATTATATGAATTTTTATCGATGTTCTGGATTTCCGGCAGTATTTTGGGAATGTACATTTTTTGCGGGCCGGAACTGTCGCTCTGGAGTTTTTCGACATATTTGCGCGCCTTTGAACTTTTGGTGAACGAGTTGAACATAAGGCGGAATACGGTGTTTTTCAGAAAGACGTATGCGTTAAGCACGGCGGTGACTGCCGGGGCGGATACGATCAGGCCCTGGGGGGAGAGGAGGAAAAAGTCGAGTATTGACTGATGGGTCCCCGCGCCCAGATCGAGCAGCAGGATGTCGGTATCGTCCTGCAGGGCGACGAGTTCCTTTACCAGGGATTTGAGCTGGATGGTTTTCAGGTTCGCCGTTCCGGGAATCTCCGTGTCGCCGGGAATGAAGCGAAGCCCCCGCACGTCGGTGTCGACGATGACATCGGCAAAGTTGGATTTTGTGTTGCTCAGGAACGTGCCGATTCCCAACTGCGGCGCATGATGCCCCAGCACCAGGTGCAGGTTCGACGCGCCCAGATCGAGGTCGGCAACCACGACCCGCTGTCCCGCCTGGGCGAACGCCACGCCGAGATTTGCCGAAACCAGCGATTTGCCTACCCCGCCTTTTCCGCTTGCAACCGGAATAATACGCACTTCCTACCTCCGCACCCTCAAGTTTTCATCAGTCTCGCAGCCTGCCAAGCCGAAAGCATATCTCCCAGCAGAAAAAACACGGTTATCCCCGGTACAATAAAAAAGGCCGGACCGCCAACAGGTTTATCCTGTATCGTATCGCCTTTCATCAAAAATTGCCATAACAACGCCATGATTATGCTGAGTCTTTTTCCAGCCAGATAGAGCGGGCCGTACGCCTCATAGCGGGATCTGTCCAGCCGCCAGAACAGCGCCATCAGGAAAAACAATGCCCCCGGCGTAATGGCGGCAAGCCAGGGGAAGGCTTCGCTCCCCTCCGGCCGCAATACCAGAAAGGCTGCCGCCAGAAAAATAACCCGAAAACCCTCGTAAACGCACAGCGCGGTACCGATGGGGTTAAAACCTCTCATAGATAAAAATAAGCCAGTACGCAAGAATAATCAATAACCCCAAACTCTCCCGCAAATACCCGTTGGGGAGGGGGGCGCGGGGCGCGCGCGGCCTGGCAAAAATCTGGGAGAGTCCGCCTATGGAGCCACCCGACCACTTAATTCTTCTAGTTGAGAGTAACTA
>Ga0082212_10003345_pt1 | contig 22818 bp, 17 predicted proteins | sample TergutNt197P3_FD_71548 | JGI IMG/M metagenome (GOLD analysis project Ga0082212, IMG submission 71548) | Neocapritermes taracua P3 segment gut microbial communities from Petit-Saut dam, French Guiana - Nt197 P3 | ecosystem: Host-associated > Arthropoda: Insects > Digestive system > Gut ...
TAACTTCGCATTTATCTTATGATAAGCGCTTTCTTTTGTTTTGTCTTTTTTGTTTGATTTATTAACTTTTCGCCTGATTTTGGGCGATTTAACTTAAAAATTTTTCGTATGAAAAGTTAGGGATTAAGCCTGAGTGTAAGTGTATAATTGTAGATGAAATTAAGTCGGGCGCAATGTTTTATAACCTTGCCGACGATCTGCGTGAGGCCAATCCCATGAATGGTAAATATCCACAGAAATCAAAAGAACTTAGCGAAAAAGCGCTTACATGGAGGCGGTCGTTACCTGTAGTCGAAGAATTTAATTAGTTTGCGGCTTGTTGGCGGTTGTTGTTTGCGGGCGATGAGTTCAATAGGTTCGAAAACAATGTCGGGGGCGACGCGAATCTTTGAACGGAACAGGTCTTTGATATGTTTTACAAAAGTCTCACTATTGGAGGCGCTGCCTACAAGAATACGTATCCCGTCGGTGCCGATGGTGTTGGTATAAACTTCAACAATGTAGTTTTTTATTTCAGGAATATTTTCGAGGATGTCGTACAGCGAAGCCGGATAGAGTGTTGTGCCTTTAAATTTGATCATCTGTCCTTTGCGTCCGAGAATAGGGCCTATACGCAAGGAGTTACGTCCGCAGGCGCAAGGTTCTTCAAAACGATAACAGATGTCGCCGGTCTTAAAGCGAACTAACGGCATTCCTTCGACCCCTAAGGTGGTGATTGTTATTTCGCCTGGTTCACCAACTTTGACAGGCTGGTTGTTGTCGTCAAGAAACTCGACGATGGTAAGGTTCGGTTTGTGGTGTGCGCCACATTCTTTTATACATTCGTTGAATGAGGACTGCATCTCGGTAGAGGCATAATTGGTAAACATGGATAGTTCAGGCCATAATATATTAATTTTCTCACCGAGAATATTATAGCGGTGTTCGTTTGTCCGTACCGATTCACCCACACAGATAGCCCGTTTTAATGACGACTTACGATAGTCGATATGGTGTTCTTCAGCATAATCAATCAATTTCAACAAGAATGATGGTACGCAGATACAAACAGAAGGTTGCAATTGTAGTATTGTATTCCATTGTAATTCAGGAATACCGTTACCCACGCGGATGATAGCTGCGCCTAATCTCAAGCTGCCGAGCATACTTGCTTGTCCGGCCATAAAGCAACGGTCGATGGTCACCATCAACTGAAGAATGTCCGACTGGTCGCAGCCTGCAAATTCATACGAAAGGTATTCGCTTAATGCCAGCCTTCGCAAGTCGTTGGCTGTTTCGCCGAAGGTCACAGGGTCGCCTAAGGTACCCGAAGTAGTCACAAAGTCACATATTTCGACAATAGGGACGCAAAGGAAATCCATATTTCGCATTTGCAAATCCTTCTTTGTAGTCACAGGTAGCTGTTGCAAGTCATCCATTTTTTTAATTTGTGTGACGTCGATTTTTTCATTGGCAAACATCTCTTTATAGAATGACGAATGTGTATTGACATAAGCTAGCGCTTCGCCCATCTTCTGTTCCTGATATGCCGTTATCTCAGGAAGCGAAAGGTATTGAAATTTAACACTATCCATGATTATTTTTTGAAAAATTGAAAATTATTTATTAATTTGTAATTTTTTCTGTTCTGAAAAAGACCTTCGGTTCGTAATTAGTAATTCGTAATTGTCCACCGGATTGGCATATATTCCAAGGAAGATAGATGTTAGCTCGTCTTTATCGCCTTCAATCTGATAGAGCATATCTTGACAACGGGCGGAGAAAGCCTCTTTTTCTTCGGTTGAATAATGTTCGGAAAAAGTGTTTTTCCCGGAGCGTAAATCGTGGGCTATATAGTTGTTATTAAACAGCTTATAATGATTGTATATGCGTCTGTCAATAAGTGTGGCTACATGTTTATAAAAATCATTCGGTATTTTAAAATTACAATCTAATTCTTCGCATGTGATTGGCGTGCAGATACTCAGATGAACAAGTCCTTTTGGTTGCTTGATCCCAGTAAGAATGCTGTTTAAGTCTTCTCCAGGCTGTTTGATATATTTTTCCCCGTTTTTCGACAGGTATAATTCACGAGTTTTTAAAATATCGCATGTTTCGAGCTGATACGAGATGGCGATTGGGACGATGTGCAATTCATCTATTGCATGAATAAGGTCGGCCTTTCCGCTCATACAAAACATTTTGATAATACCTTGGTCTGTAGCGTCATTGCCGTCTTTGGTGCGTCCATTTCGCTGCGCGATCCATATCGATTCTCCTTTATCTGTAATGGTGTAACGGATATATTCAGAAAGGTGCATCGAATTGGAAAGGAACTCACGGATATTACTGCTGCGAATCACTTTAAACATTTTGTTTGCTTTGCCGATGTCAACAACCAATTGCGGGTTCATCAGGTTACTGCCGAAAGTTATTTCCGATGTCCTGAAACTGTTTTCGAAGAGAATAGTTTGAAACAGAGAAGAATCAAGCACGATGTCGCGGTGGTTTGATACGAAGAGATAGCGTGTTTGTGGATTCAACCTGTCAAGCCCGTCGTATGTCAGTTTTGTTATTGAGCAGCGCTCAATTTGCTTGTTCATAAAGTACATAACTTTTGCTTGAAATTCTTCCGTCGTTTGGATGTTACGAACCATTTCCCTGACATCTTCTACGTCTTGATCGGGAAAAACATAGCGTGACAACTGTTCGAAACGTTCGTTTGCTGCTATACGTTGCATGGCCGGAGGTATTTCAGAAGGGAGATAGGGGCAAGTATCGTTAAATTTATGCTGCATGATAATCTGGTTTAACGATTGTCAAGTATAATATTTACTTCATCATTAGAGAGTCGCCTATAGACAGGTTTACCACTTTCGCCGAATAACTCAGGAAATAATACCTCGAAAAATTCTTCGTCATAAAACGATAACTTCGAACTTGTATCCGGATTACATTCAAGATAAACTATATCTGTCTCGACGAATCCTTTGCTTTTGCAAATCTGTTTGAGCAGTGACAATCCTGCGTAGGTAACAGATGTACCGGGGTTGTCCTGATACAACTCTGTCACAATGATATATGTTTTACTTTGGAAATCAACGATTTTCAATCCACATTTAGAGGTGGCATCCCATTGTCCTTTAAATGCAAAAACTTCATCATAGTATTTCTCAGGAACTTTCATCTTCTTCTATTTAAACGCCGACAAAAGTAGTGCAAGTTGAGGGATATACAAAATAAACTTGTTTATTTTTACTAATTTTGAAGTTGTTATTGCAAAATAGATAAATCTTCGTATCTTTCTAATTGCTAATGTCCAGTATGATGGGATGGTCGGATAGTTCAAGTTCTATGGCGATGACTTTCTTATGGGCGCTTATGGGCTTGATGCCGGTTGTTGGGTCGTAAATAATCAATTGTTTCCATTTTTTTCCGAAACTAACGGAAACCTTATCAGCGCCTCCGCTACCAAAACGTTCACCCCATATCACCAATATAAAATGTCCATTGCTTTTTTGTAATAACAGGTCGTGGGTGGTGGAAGGCTGGTTGGTTATGGTATAAGCCAAATGGCCTGGGGTTTTTACAGGCTTGGGATCGGCGAGGATTGTCGTGAAGTTATGCATGTAATGCGCGGCTTGTTTTGGTTTGTAATCCAGCGTGTAAAAAGCGAATTTCTCGTGATCAGGTTCGTTGGCGCGTCCTTTGAGCAGGTACACTGCCGTATGTTTCCATCCCTGTTTATATTGCGACAAGTACAGATTCAGGTATAGTCGAGCCTGTAATTCTTCTGTCACTCCCTCTTTTTCGCTGATGGAAAAACCGGTTTCGGTGGTGACGCGCGGCAAAGTCTCTAATTCTTTCTCCGAATATCCGACAAATTTTTTACGCCACGTCAGACCGTAATTCCCAAACAGGCCGTCAACGGGACATTCTTTGCCGGGCAGGGCGCTCAACCATGTCTGGTTATCGTGCAAACCTGGCCATGACGGATGGCATATATAATTATGGCAACAAGCAAAATCGGCGTATATTGTACCGGCAGGCATCAGGGTGTTTACGTCGTCGGGAATAGTCAGGAATTGTAAACCGGTATTATCCGTTTGTGCGCCACCCTCCGATAGCGTCCATACAGGATAATTTTTCAATACAGGGTCGTTTTTCACGCGGCTGTACAGGTCGCGTTGCAAGCGTGCAACCGGCAACCAAGAATCGTTACGTCCCCCACGTTCGCCTTGGTAGGTTATACCCCAGTTGTTCGGCTCGTTAAGTCCTTCTATCGACAGTAAAGCGCCTGCTTCCGCTAACTGGCGGGCGTCGTTCAATAACCTGTCTAAGTCGGATTTGCCGCTCAACAAGCCGTAACATATACGGGCGCCTGTTTCGCGATGCAACCGGATGAAATCGGCTAAAGGCGCATTGTCTTCAAATCCGCCGCGTAACCAGCGTAAGCCGGTATAACGGATACATTCAATACTGCCTTCCACCGTCTCGCCTCTACGTGATATAGATGATACCGCGCCGAGGCTGTTCAAAAAGTCATTGACGCTTGTTGCCTGTACTTTGGCAACATCCTGCGCTATTACGTTTACACATAGCAAACATAAAGCTGATAATAAGCTTAAGTTTTTCATTTATTTGAATTTTACTGAAACGGTTTCACCTGGTTTGATGGATTTTTTCAGTACCGATCCCTTGGCATTACTAACGGTTACTTCCCATTTTCCGGCTTTACGTACAACCTGGATGTCGAAAACCTGCCCGAAGGCGTGGCACGATTTGAGGCTCATGTGCTCCCATTTGTCGGGCAGACGCGGACACATATCGAAAGAAGCGAAGCCGGTAGGGCGTATGCCAAAGATCCCTTCGGTATAGATACGGCAGTAGAGACCGCTTTCGGCAGAGAGGTGGCGTTGCGAACCCTCAGGCCATGCTTCGATAGGATAGGGGACGTGGTCGCCTAACAAACGTCGCTGCGAATAGCGCTCCAGATAGTCGAGACCTTTTTCGGTAGCGCCTGCTGCAAAAACGCCACGTAATGCATACAGTGTAGAGCGATCCCAGAAAGTCTCGGTTCCGGCTTGCGTCAGCAGTCCGTTATTTGTCCACAAACGTGGCGAGAACAACGCAGCGATAGTGCCTTCCGTACGGTCGAAGATACCCATTGTCAATGGGATACATATCCATGAACGTAATATATCATTGCCATCGTAATAACGGTAAGTATCAAAACCTTCTACTTTGTAACCAAAATGTTTCTCAATAGCTTTCCGTAATGCAGCAGCTTCATTTTTATACGTATCTATTTGTTTTGACGGTTTACCAAGCGCTTTTCCTAGATAATTTGCCGAGACAAGCGCATCGTAATATAAACCGGAAGTACAGAGGTTGGCATTACCAGCGGGAAAACGTCCTTCCAATTCGTCGGAGTTGGAAGCCACCACGCCCTTGTCATTTATTTTTCGTTTGCAGAAGTCCAGACACCATGTTATCAGCGGCCACAGTTCTTCCGCTTCGGTTTTGTCGCTATGTGTCAGTGCGAAACGTGAAGCGCCGTAAGCAATCATAGCCGCGTCGCCTCGATCACCGGCGCCATTCCAAATATCTACCCCTTCGGAAATGATGGAGCTGGGGATAGGTTTATAGGCGTCGTTCATAAATCGGGCAAAATGTCGGAATGAGTTAATGGCCGATTCATTTCCGGTTTTGTAACCCAGATAGGGGAAAAACGGGTTGACATATTCCGCCTGGTCATTAGCCCAGATAGCAGCATAATAGGCTTCGCCGCCTGGGCCGTGCATCAGTCCGCCTTTAGTGGCATAAATACTTTCCGAGCTACGCAGTTTGGCAAATGCAAAAGCCCTGTTCAAAATGAGATCGGGCGTTTCGACAATCAGTTTCGACCAAAGCTCCTGTACTAAGGCTTTACGTCCGGCTAATTCGGCGGAAAAATCAAATACAGGCACATTTTCATTGGCTTTCCGCGCCGAGTATGTGACTGTAAATATCAGTTCTTTTCCGGGATTCAACGTAAAGAACCCTTTTTGCGAAGATTTGATCTCATAATTGTATGCGCCATAAACGCTTGTTGCGGAATCCGTCACATAAAGCATATCCACATCCGGCAGTTCAACATTCAAATCCCGCGCTCCTGTGTTGACAAAAACGTATCTTTCAAAGTAGGCAGGTTGCGAAGTGGAGGGGAACAAAGTGCGCGTTAGTCGTAAACTGCTGCCTAATAGGCTTTCCACAGTCATTATTCCGTCTAAGGTTATCTTTTGAACCTTCTCCTGTCCGGCAGGTAATCGGTTTACTAACACCCAATCTAGCACATTCGATGCAAATCGTCGTATCAGGTGATCGTGTGTTTGATTAGGCTGGAAGCGTAACATCGGCCATACGATACTTCGGGTGAGGGTGAACGCGCCATTGCTGTCAACGCCGTAACGTAAAACTACCGAAAGTTGTTTTCCGCTCATTTCAATGTGGTCGTTGTGAGGAATACGGTCGCTTTTCACCTGCCACACAATACCTCCATCGTTGTCAAGTTCCCAGCGATTCGTTTCTTGAGCCTTGATACCCAAGCTAATCAATAAAGTAACAATACAAATAAAGTGTTTCATATATTTTATCCTAAAATTGTATCTATTAGTATCTAAAAAAAATAATTTTTCGTCATATTTTTCTATATTTAAATTGTTTTCAATCTCCCTTTTTTTGACTACCATAAACAGGTGTGAATGATAACACAAATTGCCGCAAAGTAAAGCATTATTATTGAAAAAGAAAAATAATTCTAACCTGATGCACTTGTTGTACCCTGAAGTGTGGTGGCGGCGCTTTCTACATAGACTTGTGCATTTTCGAAGCGGACGACGGTCACAGGGACGCCTTTGTCAATAAAGCCGGATTCGGAGACGCCGTCGTAGTATTCACCGTCGATGATTACTTTTCCCGACAAGCGCAGGACGGTAGCCGTTACTCCTTCTTTGCCGATAAGATTGGTTAATAAGGGCGAAGATATGGCTTCAGCAAGATCGGCTTCGAGCGCTACTTTGCGAAACATACCTTTCATCCCAATACGATGCGACAACCATATCATCATACAAAAACCAGCCGTAATACCCACAAAGACAACGATCAAAGAACGTCCGATTTCGATACTCTCTACATGGTCGAAGTTGAAATTAACATTATTTAGTAACGCAAGAATTAAACCGACTATCACTAAAATCGTACCTGTGATACCTGCAATACCAAAGCCGGGAATGACAAAAATTTCTAACACAACAAGTACGAGGCCAATCAGAAAGATAAGTATCTCCCAATTGGCGGCCAGACCTTCGATATAGAGCGGCGCAAAATAAAGCACCGCGGCTGTGAGCGCGGCTGCCGACGGGAATCCGATGCCCGGCGTCTGAAGTTCAAAATATATCCCGCCAATGATGATCATGATAAGGATAGACTGGAAGATAGGATTCATTAAAAAACCTTTTAAAAAGTCAATCCATGCTGGGTTATAGTTTTTCAGTTCGTAATGTTCGTATAGCAAATGTTGGGTGATCACTTCATCCATCGATTCGGCGACACCTTCGCAGAAACCCCACTTCATTGCTTCTTCAGTGGTGAATGTTAGCGTTTTACCGGAATCAATAATATTGGGGATGATTATACGGTCATCAACCATTGCTTCTGCAATTTGGGGGTCGCGAATCCATTTATAGGTCGTATCGGCGCCGTTGATAATTGTATCGTGACCATGCGCTTCGGCAGTGGCGCGCATCATGGAACGCATGTACGACTGATATTTATCCGGCATCCCTTCGCCGGTCTGATTCACAACGGTTGCCGCCCCTATGCTGGCCCCGCGACGCATGTAAATCTTCTTGCACGCAACAGAAATAAGCGCTCCGGCAGAGGCAGCATTATTATCGATGAAAACATACACGGGGATAGGGCTATAAAGGATAGCTGTCCGCATGGAATCGGCAGATTCAAGCAGTCCGCCGTAGGTGTTCAGATGAATGAGAACAGCCTCGGCGCCAAGTAATTGCGCTTCGGCTAACCCTTTATTCAGGAATATCTGAGAGGTTTTGTCGATCTCTTTTTTGATGTCGATTTTATAAATAACATGTTTATCGACTGCCCAAGCGGAACTTGTTGCGAGCATGGCTATAAATAAAAGAAAAACAAACATGATGGATTGCTTTGTCTCTTCATTTCTCCTAATATCAGCGAGTTGCTGTTTCTTCATGATCTTCAACGGCAGGATGCCGTCGTTACTTTTTGTCTTCATATTTTATTGATTGTGATGGTGCGATTTGTCAGGTCGGAACGGACATGCTGAACTATTTCACCGACCATTGTTTTTAATTCGTTGATGAATTGTGCGGCTTCGTAGGCGCCATGTTCTATCTGGCGAAGTTTCTTTTCCCAGTGGCCGGTCAGCTCTGCGCTTTTTAAAAGTTCTTCCTGTATGGTATCAATGAGTTCGATGCCTGTCGGGGTGGCAATCAAGTTTTTCCGTTCTTTACGGATATAATTGCGTTTGAATAAAGTCTCGATGATAGCGGCACGGGTGGATGGTCGCCCAATACCGTTTTCTTTCAATGCGTCGCGCAGTTCGTCGTTTTCAACCAATTTACCGGCCGTTTCCATCGCGCGTAATAGGGTCGCCTCGGTGAAGGGTTTTGGAGGTGTTGTCCATTTTTCGGTAAAGTCGGGTTTGTGAGGGCCGTTTTCACTTTTAACGAAATCCGGCAGGATGGCGTTTTCTTCAAGTTGCGGTATTTCACATTCGTTATTGTACGATTCTATCGACGGTACTGTTTTACTCTGCCGGGCGTTTGTTTCCTTCTCAAAGACAACACGCCATCCGGGTTTAAGAATTTGTTTTCCGGTAGTTTTAAAGCCAACGTCTTCCACCTGTCCGGTTACGGTTGTTGTCGATACTTCGCAGTCAGAATAAAAGGCTGCAATAAACCGCCTCGTTACCAAGTCATAGACTTTATGTTCGTTATCTGTCAGGTTGCGTTCTGCGATGCCAGTCGGGATGATGGCATGGTGGTCGGTCACTTTCGAATTGTCGAACACTTTTTTTGTTTTGGGTATGGCTGAAGCAGTCAGGGGCGCCGTCAGCGTAGTATAACCGGTTAGCCCTTTCAATATCTGGGGTATTTTGGGATAGACATCGTCGCTTAGAAAAGTAGTATCCACACGGGGATAGGTGGTCAGTTTCTTTTCATATAGCGATTGGATGATTTTTAGCGTATCGTCGGCTGAAAAGGCAAATTTTTTGTTGCACTCTACCTGTAACGAGGTGAGGTCAAACAATCTTGGCGGTGGTTCTTTACCCTTCTTTTTCGTGATATCAGTGATAAAAAAAGGTTTGTCAGTAATTTTTTGAAGCAGTTTTTCGCCTTCTTCTTTTTGTTTAAATTTGCCCTGCAGAGCAGCAAAGGTTGTTTCGCGATACACGGTTTTGAGTTCCCAGTAGGCTTCGGGCTTGAAATTTTCTATTTCCTTATGTCGTTTTACGATCAGGGCGAGTGTTGGCGTCTGGACGCGTCCGATTGATAGCACTTGTTTGTTTTGCCCATAGCGTAAAGTATATAGTCGGGTGGCGTTCATGCCCAGCATCCAGTCGCCGATAGCGCGCGACAGGCCAGCTTCATAGAGGCGTTGATATTCTTTTTCGTCTTTCAGCGACTTGAAACCTTCTTGGATCGATTCTTCAGTCAACGATGAAATCCATAAACGTTTGACAGGACACCGGCATCCAGCTTTTTGCATCACCCAGCGTTGGATTAGCTCGCCTTCTTGCCCGGCATCACCGCAGTTGATGACTTCGTCGGCATGACGGATTAATTGTTCGAGGATGTTGAATTGTTTTTGATAAGTTAGGTTGTCGATCAGTTTTATTCCAAAACGCGGCGGAATCATAGGTAGGGACTGCATATTCCAAAACTTCCATTCCGGCATATAATCGTGCGGCTCTTTCAGGGTACATAGGTGGCCGAAAGTCCACGATACCTGGTAGCCGTTACCCTCCAGGAAGCCGTCTCTTTTATGGACTGCTCCGAGTATACCTGCTATTTCACGAGCCACGCTTGGTTTTTCAGCAATACAAACTTTCATTTAGTTTTCAGTTGATTGTGTCATTCGTAATTTGTAATTTGTTCTGTTCCGAAAAAGACCTTCGGTTCGTAATTATTAATATTTAATTTGTAATTCGTAATTGATCTGATGAATGTAGTCTAAAACGTCTTCTCTCCCTTCTTTTTTTTCGGCAGAAGTGAAGAGCATTGGAGGAAGCTCTTCCCACGATTCAAACATCTTATTTCGGTAAATTTCAACATTTTCAGACAATTTTCTTTTGCTTATTTTATCCGTTTTAGTGAAGATAATTGCAAAGGGAACCTCAGATTCTCCAAGCCATTCCATAAATTCGAGGTCGATTTTTTGAGGTTCGTGTCGGCAGTCTATCAGGACAAACAGGCAGGTTAGCTGTTCGCGTTCCAAGATATAACCTTCGATAATTTTCAGAATATGCTGACGTCCTTCTTTTCCTCGTTGGGCATATCCGTATCCCGGTAAGTCAACAAGATACCATTCGTCATTAATAATAAAATGATTGATTAGCTGAGTCTTACCCGGTTTTTGCGAGGTCAGCGCCAGCTGTTTTTGGCAGGTGAGCATATTAATAAGAGACGACTTGCCTACATTTGAACGACCGATGAAAGCAAATTCGGGAAGCGATCCCTCTGGACATTTCTTCACATCGGTGTTACTTATCACAAATACAGCGCTTTTAACTTCCATAATATAGCATTAAAAAGGCAAAGATACGCAAAAGTTTTAGTTAGAGAAAAAAAACATGACGGTCGTTAAAAAATAGTATTTATTATTAATAATCATTTTATTTTGTATCTTTGTGGCTTATATAATAAAAAATATGGCAAGCAGGGGAGAACTTTTCAAGCATTTAAGTGATACTTTTCAGAATATGGGAGGCAGTTTTCATATTCTTGATCAACGTGTACCGGTCGAACAACAATTGGAATATTTTAGTTATGCTTCCCGGTTGCGAAGGAAAAATCGTAAAATAAAGGATAGCGATTTTAATCGTTTTACGGAAAAATTGGTGAATGTCGATCTGTCGAAAGAGGAAAAGAAAAAGATATTGTCCATACTAGCTTCTTCCTCCGAGATAAGAGCCTACCGGTTGTTGGAGCAATATGTAAAGAACCCAGATGAAGGACTAGTAAACTGGGCTACGTTAGCTTTGATGGAAAGTCGGATCATGATAGAATCTGAACTATCGGGGGAGAGGCAAATTTATATTTCGACAGGGCTTGGAGGCAAAGAAGGTAAAATGCGGTTCTATGTTTTGATTCCTGCTATGCGAAGGACGTCCTTCGAACCCTATCAACAGGAAGTGATTGAAAAGGAATTATTATATCTTTTACCTCAGAACGATTGCGAGATAGAACGTCTGACAATAAAAGACAACTATGTAGAATTTGTTTCATTAATCCCGATGGCGTTCGATATTCGTAGATTATTGACCAAAGTAATAGCAGAGTGTAATGTTTTTGGAAATTTTTTATCGGAAAGATTTACGGTCACCAACGTTAAGGAGTTTACACAAGATGAAGTAAATCAGGTTCTTGCAAATTATAAAAAGAAAATTACAAGAAAATAACGTAAGCGTGCGATTTTTTTTTGGGGGTTTGTTTTGTTAAATTAGCGTTTTTTTTTGTTTTATTCAGAAATACTATTGATATTTGCACCCGATTTCTTGAATTTATGAGTAATGGTTAATAGCCAAACAAAAGTAACAATGACTAATCAAATTTATATACACCCGTGGAAATATGCTCGTTGAGAAACGTGTAAGATTTCAGAAATATCACAATGAGTGAGCGCTACCCGATGGTAGCGTTCACTTTTTTTGTATCACTTCCAGGTCGCATTGTGCATGTCGCCGCTTTGTGCAAATTCCTGATGAAAAGCAAAACAACAGTTCAGGTTCTGTGGTGTTTGACCTTTAATACCCATATTAAGATAGTCGTTTAGTAAGGGGCGATAACTAGGGTCAACACAATTATCAATTATTGTACGTGCGCGTTGGACAGGTGAAAGGCCGCGAAGGTCGGCAACGCCATGTTCGGATATGATAATTTTTACGGAGTGTTCGCTGTGGTCAAGATGGGAGGCCATCGGAACAAAAGCGCTAATCTTGCCATCCTTGGCTGTGGATGGCGTAGTAAAGATAGATAAATATGCGGCGCGCGCAAAGTCGCCCGACCCGCCTAACCCGTTCATCATTTTTGTACCTAACACATGGGTGGAATTGATATTCCCGAAAATATCCGCTTCAAGGGCTGTATTAATTGCAATGATGCCCATGCGGCGTACTACTTCGGGATTGTTGGTGAGTTCTTGGGGACGAAGCAGTATCTTGTCCTTAAAAAATGGAAGGCGGGAATAAATGTCATATAGAATTTCCGGCACAACTGTCAACGAACAGCCGCTAGCGAAGTTCACGCGACCTTCGTTCATCAGTTTAATGACAGCATCTTGAATAACTTCGGTATAAATGTTGAAAGTCGGTATTTCTTTGTTTTCACCCATAGCTCCAAGTACAGCGTTGGCAACATTGCCTACGCCGCTTTGTACGGGAAGAAATGAGGCAGGGATACGTCTGGCTTTGATTTCGCTGACTAAAAAGTCGGACACATTTTTTCCGATGGCTAATGTCACGTCGTCAAGCGGGGTAAACGGACTTACACCAGATGGATTATTCGTTTCGACTACGCCTGCGATTTTATCCGGATTCACTTTGATATACGGTGTTCCAATACGGTCAGAAGGGGTGTAAATGGGGATTTCACGGCGGTATGGCGGGTCTGCCGGTTCATATATGTCGTGCATCCCTATGATTTCTTTTGGATGAAAACGGTTCAGTTCTACTAAAATTATATCGGCTAAACGGCAAATAGCCGGTGAGATACCTACTGCATCTGTTGGTATTATTTCGCCATTATCGGTAATATCCGTCGCTTCGATAATCGCCACATTTACTTTTCCTAAGAATCCATATCGTAAACTTTGAGGTAATTCGGATAGATGCATATCGAAGTAATGAGCGCCGTTGGCATTAATCAACGCGCGCAAGTCTTTATTCGATTGGTATGAAGTACGGAATTTGACGGCATTAGCCCTTGCAAAAGCGCCATCAATTGGGTCTCCTGTTGATGCCCCTGTGAATATGCCTATACTGAAAGGGTTTCCTTTTTCATGCTCCTTATAGGCGCGCTTGGCAATTGCGCTTGGTATACTTTTGGGGCAGCCAGCTGCCGTGAACCCGCTGAATCCTACATTGTCATAATTGTTTACTAACGAAGCAGCTTCTTCTGCTGTCATAATACTAAATCTCATGATGGTAATATTTGTTTGTTAATTATTTTCAGTATTTCATCCGGTGTACCGGCTATGTGATGCGCTCCGGCAGATTCAAGTTCTTCGCGTGGACGGAATCCCCATGTAACACCGATAGACCGTATGCCACTATTAGAGGCTGTTTCCATATCGACGCCAGAATCGCCAATATAGACCGCTTCATCAGCCGACAAACCAGCGATGGCAAGTATATCATTTACTATGGCGGGGTTGGGTTTTATCGGTACGCCTTCGCGTTGTCCCAGTACCGCAACGAAAGTGAAATCTGGAAAAAAATGCCGAATCAGTTTTTCAGTGGCTTTTTGGTACTTGTTAGAAGCAACCGCTAACAGCAATCCATTGTATTGTAGCGCTTTTAATAATTCAGGAATGCCAGTATAAGGTTCGGTACAGTCCGTATTATGCGTATCATAATATGCAAGAAATTGTTCTTTTACCTGCGACATGACGAGTTCGGTTCTTTTATCATCCGGCAGAATCCTTTCTAAAAGTTTGATGATACCATTACCGACAAAAAACCTGTAATTTTCAACAGGGTGAACGTATAACCCACATTTTTCTAAAGCATAGTTTACGCTGTGCGCCAAGTCGAAAAGCGTATTCAGTAAGGTGCCATCTAAATCAAAAATAACTAATTTGTAATGTAGCATATCAGTGTTTTCGAGTAAAAATCTCGTTATAAATAAAAACTTTACGCCATTCCTGCGCATCTCTCGGAATATCTTCAATGGTTATTGCAGCATATTCTTCGGGCGTTTCTATCAGACCCTTCTCATCAGAAAAGAAATTCGATTGTCCTTCCTGATGGATGCTTAGGAATGGCTTGTTTTTTCTATCAACTGGAGAATAGGATGGAAGCGCTTGTTTTTGCGGTTGAATTTTGATAACAGGTTTATTCTCGGCTTGCGGGATAATATCATGCCAAAAATCATCCTCATCACTGTCACTGTCGTCGGTGATGATGTTGCGGGGCTGGTTCAGTTCGGCCTCCTGCCGTGTTTTCTTGCGTATGGAGCTGATAAAGCTTCCAACACCTGCTATGATAATAACAATAATGTATATCCAATCGCCAAATTCTTCCATAATGAGGTCTTTTTTCGAGGCAAAAGTAAATGAAATAATTGTATTTTCAAAATAAATTCGGTGATGTCGCCTGCAATTATTGCAAAAAACAGGAGCAAAGCGCGAAAATATTTAAAAAACGCATTGGAATATCTTTTTTTTTTGTATTTTTGCAGCCGTATACAATTAAAAAATATGCTGTCGCAAAAAATGACGATATAAATCATTGATAGATAGTTTCATGCAGAACCGTTAGCTCAGTTGGTTCAGAGCATTGCCTTGACAGGGCAGGGGTCGCCGGTTCGAGTCCGGCACGGTTCACAAGCCCTGAAAACATCCCTTACCCTTTCTTCGTTTTTCTGTAAAGCTGATACGAGTTGATGATATTTTGCCACAGGATATATCCTGCGGGGGCAATAGCTGTGAGCGGGTGGAGATAGGTCTGCGCCATCCAAATAGCGAGGATCGTATTTTTTTGTCCTAGCCCCTGACCTGCCGAGATGGCATCGCCGTAGCGCCTTCCAATACGCCTTCCTACTAAAAATTGCAGGCAGCATAAAATGAGAGAAACGATTACCAAGCCTATTTCCACGCGATAATCTACATTACTTAGCTGTATCATTAATTTGACGGTGTTCCCTGTTACGATGATTAGCGCTGCAACCCACAAATAAAAAGCCAGTTTGGGGATACAGAGTATTGCCTGGTGGATTTTGGGGGTCAAGTAGCGTAGTCCGATGGCAACAATCAGAGGGAGAAGCAGGATTGGCAACACTTTCTGACAGATATACCCAACAGACTGGATGAATGATAATTCGCTGTGAACGCCGGTGAGTGAAAAATATATCGGCGCTGTTACGGCAATGGCTACGTTACAAAAAAGTACATACGCTGTAAGGAAACCGACATTACCTCCTAATAACCCTGTGATAACCGCTGCGGCAGTCGCCGTTGGTACGAGGACGCACAACATGGCGCCCTGTGCGATGACAGCATCTAACGGCAGTAATGCGTAATAAAGGCTAATACTTACGATCAACTGTATCAATAACAGCCATAAATGCGCCGGATGAAAGCGGATGTTTTGAAAAGATATTTTACAAAATGTAAGCAGAAGCATCGCAAAAAGCAGGTAGGGCGTTATGAAGGCCAGCAGGCTGACATATCGATAGGTCAGCGCGCCTGTTATCATAGCGATGGGAAGAATCCAGTCCTTAATGAATTTCAACATTATTGAATCGGAATATACTGAACAAAAGCCTCCAGGGCTTCATACGACGCAAGACCCAGTTTGTTGTACATCTCTGCGGTGGCACGGTTACGGTCTTCAGCGCGTTGCCAGAACAGCCTTTCATCGTCGCCAAGAAACGGGGCGCTTTCGGCTTGTGACTGGTGTTTTAGGATAGCATTACGCTTTTGGCGTAATTCTTCGGGACTGATAGGCACAGCCATTTCGATATGGTCCATCTCCCATTCAGTCCAGGCGCCCCGGTACATCCATACGCGGCAATTTTGCATCCATTGTTCTTCTTTTACTTCATCTATGGCAGCCAGAATGACATCAAGGCACACTTTATGGGTACCGTGCGGGTCGGCAAGGTCGCCTGCGACAAAAATCTGGTCAGGCACGATTGACAATAAGAAATTCTTTATGATGTTCAAATCTTCCTGTCCGAGCGGTTTTTTCTTTACTAACCCCGTTTCGTAGAATGGCAGGTCAAGAAAATGGATGTTTTCGTCTTTCAGACCTGAAAAACGGCTTGCATGACGTGCTTCTTCGCGACGGATGGCGCCTTTCATAAACAACACATCAGGATGTTCGGGTTCGTCGCTTTCTTTCTTATCGAAACGAAGGTAGTTTATTATCTCTTCAGCTTTTGTTTTAAGAGATTGTTCATTTTCGTTGTATTTTTTGCTCACGTTGCTCAAAAACTCGCAATAACGTACAACCTCTTCATCTCCCACAGCTATATTACCCGATGTCTGATAAGCGACATGTACTTCATGGTTTTGATCGCATAACCGTCGGAACGTGCCGCCCATAGAAATTACATCGTCGTCGGGATGTGGGCTGAAAATGATAATCTTCTTTGGGTATGGTTCAGCCCGCTCCGGACGATTTGCGTCATCTGAAAATGGCTTACCTCCCGGCCATCCGGTAATCGTATGTTGTATATCGTTGAAAATCTTGATATTCACGTTATAAGCCGACTTGTATAGTGCAAGAAGTTCACTAAGTCCATGTTCATTGTAGTCATTATTGGTCAGTTTCAGGATCGGTTTGCCAGTACGCTGACAGAGCCACACGATAGCGCGACGAATCAATTTGTTGTCCCATTCGCATTTAGTCACTAACCAGGGGTGGCTTATACGGGTCAGGTTATATGCGGAAGAAAGGTCGATAATGACTTTAGTATTTTGATGATGTTGCAAGCAGGTAGCCGGTACCATATCAGTGGAAGGCTCCTCAATGGTTTTTTTAATGATTGCGGATTTGCTTTCTCCCCATGCGATTAATACGATTTTTTTTGCATCCGTGATGGTTCCTAATCCCATCGTGACGACTCCGGCGGGAACGTTTTCTATCGAACTGAACAACTGTGCGGATTCTTTTCGCGAGGTGTTATCCATCAATGTCAGGTTGGTACGCGAGGCAAAAGACGTGCCGGCGCTGTTTAGTCCGATGGTCCCAAGTTGTCCGATACCCAGCAGCATGAAATCAATGCCGCCAAGATTCTTGATTGTCTCTTCATATTTACCGCAAAAATCATGTATATCATTCTTTTTCATGAAACCATCGGGGTGGAAAATATTTTCTTTCGGAATGTTGATATGGTTCAAGAACGCCTCTTGCAACTGATAAAGGTTGCTGTTTTTTGCGTTAGTAAGCGGATAAAACTCGTAAAGTAGAAAAAGGATAACATTATGGAAACTCAGTTTTTCCTTTTTATGAATATGGATGAGATGTTTATAGAGCGAATGTGGCGACCGCCCGCCAGGCAGTACCAGCACGAATTTTTTATATTCTGCTTGCTTGCTTCGTATTTCCTGGGCTATTTCGCGGGCTACTTCCTGCGAGCCTTCATCCATCGAGGCATAAATATGCGTCCGTATTTTTTCAAAACGGGTGAGGATGCTGTATTCAAACGCATTTTCCGGTTTGTAATACTTATCGGAAATCCGTGTCAACGTAATTTGTGAACTTAAATTTTCTCTCATAGTGTGTAGTATCTTTATTTCAAGGGCAAAGGTAGTGAAAGTTGATCAAACAGCAAAATTGGACGCTTAATTCCCTTTTTCGTTTTCCAGGGCTTGTGTAGATTCTTCCCACACATTCATTGCATCCGACAAGTCGGTTTTCAGTTGGCTGTGCAGGGTATAGAGCGAGGCGTCGGCGGCGTTTTCGGGTTTCATCATCTGTATTTCTAAAACTGCTATTTTGGATTCGATAGACGTGATTTTATCTTCCGCTTCGGAAACCATTTTTTCGAATTTACGGATACGACGCCCCTGCTCTTTTTTGTCTTCATATAATTGCTTCGATGAAAAAAAATCTTTGGCGTCTGTTTCGATGTTGATTTGATATGGCGCTGTTGGAGCGCTATTGTTGCTTCTTGAGACAAGATCGGGTGAAGTGGGCTTGCGTTCAAGTTCCCGCAGACTTTCGATCTTTTTATATTCGAGGAAATCATAAATTCCTCCGAGATACTCCCTGATGTGTTTATTGCCAAATTCATATACTTTATCAACCAATCCATCGAGAAATTCTCTGTCATGCGATGCGATAATTACTGTTCCATCGAAGTTGAGCAAGGCGCTCTTTAAAACATCTTTCGACCGCATGTCAAGATGGTTAGTAGGCTCGTCGAGTATTAACAGGTTGACAGGTTTGAGCAGCAGTTGAATCATGGCTAAGCGACTTCTTTCACCGCCTGAAAGTACCTGCACCTTTTTGTCGGAAGCCTCGCCTCCAAACATGAAAGCGCCAAGTATATCGCGTATCCTCGTACGGACATCTCCTTGTGCTACATAATCGATAGTTTCAAAAACCGTTTTACTTTCATCCAACAATTGCGCCTGATTTTGTGCGAAATATCCGATTTTAACGTTGTATCCAAGTGTCAAGACGCCTTCATAGTCGATTATTTCGGTCATAATACATTTGATGAGCGTTGTTTTTCCTTCCCCGTTCTTACCTACCAACGCCACTTTATCCCCGCGGTTAAGTGTGAAAGTAGCTCCCTCAAAGACGATATGATTGCTATACCGTTTTGTCAGGTTGTCGATGATGACAGGATAAGAACCCGAACGGGGTGATGGAGGAAACTTCAGGCGTAGCATGGCGTTGTCTTCTTCGTCGATTTCGATGCGCTCGATCTTGTTCAGTTGTTTGATACGCGATTGCACCTGTACGGCTTTGGTTGCTTTGTAACGAAAACGTTCAATAAATGCTTCCGTTTCGGCGAGCATTTTTTGCTGATTTTCATAAGCCCGTAGTTGTTGGTCGCGACGTTCTTTCCGCAAAACGACGTATTCATCGTATTTTACCTTATAGTCGTAAAGATGTGCGAGTTCAATTTCAAGCGACCGTAGCGTTGTATTATTGATGAATGCTCGGTCGTGCGACACAATCATAACAGCATTAGCGTGCTGGGAGATGAATTGTTCCAGCCACTGGATAGATTCAATGTCAAGATGATTGGTAGGTTCATCGAGTAATAACACATCCGGCCGTTGCAACAATAATTTCGCCAGTTCAATACGCATACGCCAACCGCCGCTAAACTCAGATGTAGGGCGGGTGAAATCATCGCGCATAAAACCTAAGCCATGCAACGTTTTTTCGAGTTCAGCGTGATAATTAGTTCCACCAATCATCTGAAACTGTTCCGACAGGATTGTTATTCGCTCTATCAGTTGATGAAAAGCCTCCGATTCATAATCTGTACGCGCTAATAATTCACTGTTTAATCGGTTTATTTCATCTTCAATCGTATGAATATGCTCGAAAGCCCGCTCTGTTTCTTCCTGTACGGTTCGCGTATCCATCAATTGCATCTGTTGTGGCAGATACCTGATAGTCATATCTTTTGGGAAACTGACGCAACCTTTGGATGGCGTTTGCATACCGGCAATAATCTTCATCAAGGTGGTTTTACCCGCCCCGTTTTTGCCTACTAATGCGATACGGTCTTTTTTATTTATCACAAAAGACAGATTATCTAATAATGTAAAACCGCCAAATTCGACGGTCAATCCTTCAACAGAAATCATAACATCTATAAAAAAACGTACAAAAGTAATACGAAAAATTTAAAAGATTGATTTTTTTATGTACGTTTGTGCGACTTTTTAATTAAAAAAAACGATATGAAACGATTATTCACTACCCAATTATTCATACTATGAAGTTAAAATTACTTTTTATTGTGTTTATTAGCTGTTGTTTAGGCTATAACTCTCTGTTGTCGGCACAGGAAACGTTGCCGACTTATACGCAGGCGCGTAAGTTTGCTGGTCAGGCCGTTGAACAGATGTTGTTCTCACAAACGGTTTCACCGAACTATTTCAACAAAGGCGTAAAGTTTTGGTATCAATACAAGACTGGTCAGGGTACGAACTGGTATGTCGTTGATCCCGCTGCAGGAAAGAAACAGGCATTATTCAACCTCGATGAATTAGCTGCCCAAATTACCAGTATCGTTCGAGACCCTTTCGATGCGCAACACCTGTCACTTCGCAACTTGAAATTAGAAGATGACGATAGTAACTTTTCTTTCTCCGTAGCTTCAAGCGCGAAAGATACCTTCTATTTTACCTACAATTATCAGACCCAAAAACTTGATACCTGCCGAAAAAAGGATGCAGAGTTGAGATGGGGCAATGTGTCGCCCGATAAGAAGTATGTTGTATATGCCAAAGACCTGAACCTGTACTACATGAGCTACAGCGACTACGAAAAATTGAAAATTGATTCGAAGGATTCGTCCATCATCGAGATCGCCCTTACTACCGATGGTGTGGAAGATTTTGCATACGGGATGCCCCGCAACCGTATGAACGCCGATTCACTGTACGACCATAAGCGAAAGTCGGCACAGGGAACATGGTCGCCTTCGGGGCGTTATTTTGTTTCTTCACTCATCGATAACAGAAAAGTGAAAGAATTGTGGGTCATCAACTCTATCGCCAATCCCCGTCCGACGTTAGAAACATATAAATATCAGATGCCTGGCGAAAGCGCTTCGCCAGTCTCGCATCTTTATGTGTTTGATATTGAATCAGTTACACGTAAAGAAATAGACACAAAAGCTTTTAAAGACCAATATGTAAACGTGGGCAGTCGTCCGCGCGATAACGCTCAGTCGCCCAGTGTCTGGCTGGGCATGGACAACAAGTTCTACCTCACTCGTGTCAGTCGCGACATGAAAAAGGTCGATATATGCACCTATACATTAGGCGATGATTCTCTCAAAACAATCATTGAAGAACGACTGAACACCTATATTGAAACGCGACCACTGTTCTTGACCGAGAATGGCAAGGAGTTGATACACTGGAGCGAACGCGACGGATGGGCGCACCTCTACCTGTATGAAGCCGATGGTAAACTGAAAAACAGGATTACGAAAGGTACATGGCATGTCGATCAGATAAAATATGTGGACAGCAAAAACAAGGTGATTTATTTCGTTGCTAACGGCAAAGAAGCTGACGATGCAACGCCTTATTACGAGCATCTTTACCGTGTAAACTTCGATGGAAGCGGACTGAAACTCATCACTCCAGGTAACTATTTTCATGCAACCTCCCTCGACAGAGAAGGGCGTTTTGTTATAGACAACTACTCACGTGTCAACACAATACCTTCATCGGCATTATACGATAACACCGGACGAAAGATACTTGATTTGGAAACATGCGATTTTACCCAGTTATTACAGACTGGTTACTGCTTCCCGGAGCCTTTCGTGGTGAAAGCAGCCGACGGAATAACCGATCTCTATGGCGTGATGTACAAACCCTACGATTTCGATTCCTCTGCGTTATATCCGGTAATCAACTACGTATATCCCGGTCCTCAGACAGAAAGCGTCAATTACAGTTTTGCTGCGCCTAACTCACGTACCGACCGCTTGGCGCAAGCAGGTTTTATTGTCGTGACCGTTGGGCAGCGCGGCGGTCATCCAAGCCGCTCAAAATGGTATCACAATTATGGATACGGCAATCTGCGCGACTACCCTTTGATTGACCATAAAGTAGCAATTGAGCAGTTATGCCGCAAATATAACTACATGGATATTGACCGTGTCGGCATCCATGGACATTCTGGCGGAGGCTTCATGTCAGCTGCGGCGCTATTACAATATCCGGAGTTCTTCAAGGTTGCTGTTTCGTGTGCAGGAAACCATGACAACAATATCTATAACCGTTCGTGGAGCGAAAAACACCACGGCGTAAAAGAAACTAATACAAAAGACGACGAAATACGTTTTGAGATAAAAATACCTGTCAATCAGGCGTTAGCAAAGAATTTGCGAGGTCATCTGCTCCTCATACACAGCGAAATAGACAACAATGTACATCCCGCCAACACGATGCGAGTTGTGAATGAGCTTATTAAGGCCGGAAAACGTTTCGAGATGTTGATCATGCCCACACAAAGACACGGATTCGCCAATTACAATGAATATTTTTACTGGCGTATGATTGACTTTTTCTCTCTTCATTTGCTGGGTATTCAGGAATCAGGCGCCGATATAAAAGATATTTACATCAGCTCCTCAGCAGGTTCGGATAATACCAATAATGAATAAGATTTTTTTATTATTAAAATATTATATACTTTTGCATTTCATTACAGAAGAAAAAAAAAACTCTGAAACAGGTGTTTTGAATTAGATAAATGGAAAGGATTATTAAACATATTGAGCATTTATTATCGCAGCATAACTGTGTCATAATACCTGATTTTGGGGGATTTGTGCTTCAAACAATTCCAGCTGAATACCTTGATGAAGACCATTTATTTACACCGATGCGGAAGGAAATTGTTTTCAATCCAACGTTAACGCATAATGACGGGCTTTTGATGGAGTTATATATGCAACTTTATTCGTCTGACTTTACGAAAGCCCAATATTTAGTCAAAAAAGATGTGTCGGAGATGAAATCGAAATTGGATGAAAATTTCGTGCTGCAGTTTGGTTCAGTAGCTTTATTCACAAAGGAAGGTGATCGACTGATTTTTAGTCCAACAAAACAAAGTGAAGAGTTATTCAGTACGCAATCATACGGGTTACCTGTCTT
>Ga0082212_10003346_pt1 | contig 22815 bp, 26 predicted proteins | sample TergutNt197P3_FD_71548 | JGI IMG/M metagenome (GOLD analysis project Ga0082212, IMG submission 71548) | Neocapritermes taracua P3 segment gut microbial communities from Petit-Saut dam, French Guiana - Nt197 P3 | ecosystem: Host-associated > Arthropoda: Insects > Digestive system > Gut ...
AAGAGGGCGCAAGCAGGTGCTTAACGCCCTCAACCAGTGGAAAAACGGGCTCGTAGCCCAGCCACTGTTTGAAACGATAGAACGGCTTGAAGAAAACGTCAAGGGGATAGAGGAACAGCTGAGAGCTTTGACGGCTGGGGATCGGATGGTTGAGTTATTGATGAGCATACCCGGATGCGGGGAGATAGGCGCGTGGACGATTCGGGCGTATACCGACGATATCAAACGATTTTCCAGCGCGAAGAAATACTGTGCCTATGCCGGGCTGGCACCCTGGGTGCAGAATTCAAATGAGACGATTCATCATGGGAAGATAACGAAGCGAGGTCCTAAGGAATTGAGGACAGCGCTGGTACAGGTGGTGATGGGGTTGAGGAGGATGAAGGACAAGACCAGTTCCTTGCGGCTGATGCAGCGGTATGAAGCGATGAGGAAGAACAAGATTCCTGGTAAGGTAATCATTGCGACGGCGAGGAAGGTTGCTACGATGATATGGCACATGTTGAGTGAAGATGCTGAATTTGACATAGGAAAAATGGTTGACCAAAAACTCATGAAAAAAGCTGAGGCGATGAGCAATTCAGTTGGGTTAGCGACAAATGCTCTGATAGAGCATCAAGAAAAACCCATAACACCAAAGATTGGGGGTACAAGAGAGAAAACACCTGGCATTGCCAGAGAAAAAAGAAAAAAAGTTGGCTAGGGAATTGTCCGGTGGTTGACTTTTTATAGAAGAACGCAAAGGACGCAAAGATGAATTAAAAATTTCTTTCCATCTTTGCGATCTTGGAGACTTGGCGTTCTCTGCGAGAACTCTTCCCCAATAAATCATTTTCTCCGCTTGCTGTTACCATCTACCTCGATTTGTTCGGTTGCTTTGGCCGTTTTCCTGCCGGTGTGGACATTGTCGATGCCGGGGCCTTTGTTTTTTTTGTGCTCATTTTTTACCCCTATGCTTTAAGAGTATATTTTATTGCTGTGCAAGATTTTAAACCCATTATATATTAATACACGAATTGTTATGTATATCATTCGCTTTTATTCGTGTTATGCCTTATGTCCGGATAATGGTTTTAAGGCGAAATTCGTTTTATATGCGGATAAAGGAACTATAGCGAAATTCGTTTATTGAACGTTAGGTGAAAGTTTTGGCAAGAAATAAATTGACTTTTTTATTATTATGATATAATAATATGTTTATGAAAGAAATATTATATATTGAGAATGCATTAATACTTTCTCGAATTGAAGAAGATATGTATATGGTTTTATTATTTTAAATAATGATAAAATGAAAATTTAAAAATATTTAAACAAATAATAGGCACACGCATAGCAGCAGCTGATACTCTTTGTTCTTTGCTAACTGCTCTTTGCATCTTTAAGGCGAAAAAACCTCTTTAATCCGAATCATCTTTTCGGCTGTTTCCTGTATACTTTCGCCCGAAAATGCCGCTTCACACAAGACCGCATTCCCTGCCAGTTCAGCATGGATTATTTCCGGCACTTTAAGTATCCGTCCGCTGATATGTGCCTTGTATTGGTTCCACAAATGATCGGCGCACTGTCCGCCGGAAAGTGTCAGCTCTTTGATTGGAGGAACAAGTTTTTCTATAGCGGATACAGCGTTAATAAAATTATGCGCCATAGTTTCCAGTACGCTCCTTCCCGGATGTGATTGATTGGCAAGTATTTCCTGTACCAGTTCACTATGGGTTTTTTCTTCCTGATAGCCGGCAGAACGGTATTCATCAAACAAACTGCCCGACCTGGGAATTATTGCACCCAGATTCCAGAGCTCCGGAACAGCATGGGGAAGTACCCGCACGGTTCCCTGTAAAAGACCGGGAACAGAATCTACGCACAGGTTGATCCCTTCGGAACTGCCTGTTCTGTCGCAGGCCATTCCGGGTTTAAGGGTACCGGTTCCTATAAGCGCCATAATAAAATCCGCCGCCCCCGCAACAATAGGAGTTCCCGGTTTCAGCAAAGAAGTATGTCCGCACATCATATTTGAGCATAATTCTCCGATAGTATCTCCCATTTTTACAAAAGGAGGAAACCATTCCTGATTTATCGACAACTTTTTACATTGCTCATCATCCCAATAATAAGGAACATACCCTTGATGCGGTATTACCGTTACCGGACGGGCGCCCAGTTTCCAGGAAAGCCATTCCTGGGGTGAAAAAAGGTATTGTATGCCGGACAGATCTTTTTCATTGTTCCTTATATATGCCTTTACTTTAAATAAAAAAAGCGAGGGGATTTCTTCGCTTAAAGGAGATTCGTCTTTTATTGCCGGAACCGGATCGTGCCAATACATTGGCCGCAATGATTCAGATGTTTCCGGGTTGTTCCCGGCAACTGGCACAAGCGTAGGCCCATTACCGGAAATAACAATTGCCGATACCGGCACAAGCGCAGTACGAGATGTTCCCAGTTTATCTACAGCGCTAAAAAATGCATCAAACCATGAAGCTGCCGATTCCTGACATGCATAATAAACGCGCGCAAACCCACGGAGACTGCCGACACTGTCTATTAATGCAGCTTTAAGCGAACTGGTACCGAGGTCTGCACATAAATAAAGCCGCTTGTCCAAATTGTTCATTCCGTGTACCGGACATTAATTCTCCAGTAAGGTTATCTCTACCCGGCGGTTCTTTGCCATTCCTTCCGCAGTATTATTATCCGCAAGGGGCCGTTCCGCTCCGTAACCGCGTACAACCACCTGTGAAGAATTCCGTACCCCTTTGGAGACAAGATAATTAGCCACAGCACCGGCTCTGTCTTTGGATGTTTGTAACCGTGCCGCCGCAGTGCCTGCCAGGGCGGTATGGCCGCTGACAAGTATGTCCCGGTCGGAAAACTTCTTTAGAATTTCGCCGATTTTATCAAGCTTGGCCTTTTCGCCTTCCTGAAGAATCGCTGAATTAGGCAGGAATTGAATGTTTTCCAGATTGATTGTAATTCCTTCTTCATCAATACGCACAGATGCATCAGTAATTCCAAGCCGCTCGAGTTCATCGGCAATATCCTGTGCAATATCTTCTTTTTTCATTATTTCAGCTTCGATAACTTCGGCTTCCGCCCTGCCCCTGTATTCAACAGTCCTGCCGTCTGAAAGCTCAAAAATCATCCTGAAACTTTCGTCATAAGCCACCGCTTGTCCTGTTTCCAAATCCCAGTATATCAGTTGATCGGACGCCGCCATGATACGCCTCGGCCAGATTTTCCCGGTTACCGGCGGCGGTTCGTAAAATATTCTGTATGATACGGAAAAAACAGGATAACTCTGGCCCTTCCATTCCCGGTAACCCAGAAAAACATAGTGGGCTTCAAAGGGTATGCGGTACGGCTCTACTATGCCAAACGATTCCCTGAAATCATGCATTTCGTATCCTGCAGCAGTCCAGCTTTCTCCTTCTTTTATATCCCTGTCCGGAAACACCGGAACATTACGGACCACCGGCATATAGTACTCAGGTTTAATGGTAATGTAACCAAGCCTGTCCCTGCCAAAAGTGGAAGTATATTCTTTGCTTAGCTGAAATGTCCTGTCCCCTTCTACGGATTGTTCAGAAGTTGTAAAAACAGCGTCATGCTGGGCGATCGCGCCTTCGCCGTCTGTTATTTCTACAGTTACCCTGTTAAGAATCTTGACCCTGCTGTAAAAAACACGGTCAATGTAAACATCTTCGTCTACTACAGATATTATGCGGTATTTATTGCCTGTTGCGAATTTATACTCAAAAGTTTCAGCGATTAGGGCGCCTGATACACCTACAGCAAGAAAAAACGCAACAATAAGCAGTCTGACGGCTTTTTTGTCCATAAAACACCTCATTATATTATCGGACTTGAATATAATATATCATTTATATTAAAATGGTTACAGTTATTCGGGCCTTTAGCTCAGTTGGTTAGAGCTGCGGACTCATAATCCGTAGGTCCCTGGTTCAAGTCCAGGAAGGCCCAGATTGTAATTCTTTACAGGGTAAAGAAATAGTTTAAGACTACCGGAAGAACCGGCGCCTTAACTCCAACACCAATGAGAAAAAGTGTAGAAAACTTTTTCAGAGGAGTAAAAATGCGCCGGTATTATTTACACACAAGACGCAACGGAACTTTCTATGCGGAGCTTATAGACCCGCAAACAGGAATGAAGCTTACCGCCCGATCAACCGGAACGAATAACCGGGATGAAGCTCTGCTGAAAATTGCGGAGTGGCTTAAAACCGGAATACCAACCGGCAGAGTACGGGAACCCCGGACACTGGAAGCAGCTGCGGGGATTGAAAACATTTTAAGAGTCATAAGGAGGTCAGAACTTAATTCAGACGATGCTTTGCGAATTGTCCAAACATTGAAAGACCGTGAGTTGATCGACATTGCCGCAGTAAAATCCGGCAATGGGGCGATTCTGTTTACGGAATATCTTGAAGAGTTTTGGGATTATGCAGCGTCCCCATACGTCCGGGAAAAATTGGCTCATAGGCATAGCATAGGCAAGCGCCATTGTTATGAGTCTTTAAATTGTGTCCACCTATTTTATGACGGGTATTTTTCAGGGCGTCTTCTTAATTCCATAACCAGGGCAGACCTTAAAAAGTTTTCCTTGTTTCTCAGTGAAAAGAGAGAAAAACCGAAAGACTACAAAGGGCATTTCGCAGAAAAATTATCTGCTTCTTACATCAATAAAATCCTGATAGTCGGAACTACAGCTCTGTCATGGGCTTTTCGGGAAGGGATTATTCCAGCAGATCCGACCGCCGGGCTTGTACGTTTTTCCGCTACACCTGAAAAACGGGGTGTATTAACACCAAAGGAAGCGGCTGCGGTTTTTAGGTCCGAATGGAAAGATAAGCGAGCCTGTATCGCTTCCCTTCTGGCCTGTACTACCGGCATGAGAAGCGGGGAAGTCTTGGCTCTCAGACAAGAGGATATTGAAGAACGGGCTTTGAACGTCCGGCACTCATGGGGCATCTATGACGGTTTGAAGACCCCAAAGAACGGTGAAACAAGACGGGTTCCTTTACAGCCGGAAGTTAGGGCGGAACTGCTTGAACTTGCCCGTGAAAATCCGTATGGGCCAGAGGGGTTTATTTTCTATGGCAACCTGGCAGACAAACCGATAGATAGCAGCGTTTTAGTGAACGGTTTGCATGATGCCTTACAGGGCATAGGAATAGACGCCAAGTCACGGGGTATTGTTTTTCATTCTTGGCGCCATTTTTGGTCAGCTAGGATGGCCGATCGAATGGAAGCTGAAAAACTAACCCGGTTTACCGGGCATAAAACCAAAGCAGTATTTAAAGAATACGCTGACCATATCACGGAAGAAAACCTCGAAGAAGTTGGCAAGGTTGGAGCGGAGGTATTTGGGAATATATTGCAGTTCAGGAAGGGGGCATAGCATGGAAACCCAAGAATTGCCTCGGATCGGGAACCGCAGTGACGCTCTTGCCTTATTGGAGCAGCTTATAAAGATAGCAAAGACAAGTGCAGAGGCACATAAAGCATTGTCTTTAGGACTTGAAGCTTTGAAAGATGTAATAGATCGGGAGGCAATATAAAATCTTCCAGGACGCACGAGAAAGGCCTTAGAAAGCGCCGTATCACCCCGGATGTAAAATAACACCTCCGGGGCGGTTGCGGCGCGAAACCTACGGAGGAGTGAGAAAAGAAAGTGAGAAAATTATTAAGGAGGGAACTCTATGTATAATGATAAAAGAATAATTGAGAAAGACCTCAGTAATCCTGAGGAAGCGTTAGACAGAATGGCAAAAATTTATTCTGGGCAATATAAAGAACTTTTCGAAACAGCCGGAAATCTTTTAGAAAGACCACCAACAACCCGTGATTATTATGATTTGTACGTGTGGTGTTTGAATAGAATAACATATATTCTTTGTCAAAATATTTACCTTGTAGGGAATGGTGAATTTGAACACATCTCCTACAATAAAGAAATGTCTAAATATAAAGAATTAAGAAAAAATCTTGATGAGCTTTTTGCAAAATTTATTGGAATTGGAGAAAGGCAAGATAAAAAATTGGAAAAGGTTATTAATAAATTTTACACTTACTGTCTTGAAAAAGATAAAAAAGCAGAAAATCATTATTTCATGGATGTACTAAAAAATGATTTCCCAATTGCTCATAACGCGGTAAAAATTGGTTTAAGCAAGGGAATTATAGAATTTACAGATGATGAAAAGTTTAATTTCAAATGTGATAAAGGGTGTGTGGGGCTTGTTTTTAAACAAGCGGGATGCACTGACTATAAAATGATTAAACGTTTTATCTTAATGAACGATAAAAAACCAGCAGACAACACATTGAGAAATTGTACAAAAAATACTCCACCAGACGAATGGGAGAAGCTAAAAACAGTTTTTTTTCCTAAAACCCCAAAACAACCCCGAAATAGCACTCACTAGGTTTATCACAAAAACAAAGTCATTGATAACCTTTCCCTAACACTGCTTAAAAAGTTAAAAGACATTTTATGCAGTTAAACGCTATTAGGGAGGTTATATGGACCCGCAAAAGAAAATTTATTCAGTAAAGGCCGCAGCAGAATTTCTTGGCCTATCGCAGTTTTATCTTTACAAACTAAAATGCCAGGGAAAAATTTCCTGCTACAAGCCAAATGGTGGCCGGGTTTATTTTCGACAAGAGGATTTGGAAAACTTCATTTTCCAAGGCCGGCAGGCTGCCGACTACGAGGGGGCTGCCAATGCCTGAAAAAAAAGGCCCCGTAAGCGGCAAACTTATCCGGGGCAGGGACGCAGACAAACCTATCATAGCAGATTTAACACTCGATGGCAACGTTCCTGTTTCTGTTGTTCAAATGCTTGAAAACGAAATCAAAGACATTGATCATGGCGGCGTCTCACTGATTATAACAATCAGAGACGGCCATCTTTCTTACAGAATTGAAAAAACGATTTCGCTAATGCCAAGAATACAGCGAGGACATGATGGCTATAGTGAATGAAAACATCATTGAAATTGTATCCGAGCGGGCAGCAATTATTGAATATGACGGCAATATTTCTCGGTATCACGCCGAGCGTATGGCTGCCGACCTGTACCGCCTGACCAGGGAACAGAGAGAGGCGATTTTTCCCATGCCCCGCCTAATTAGTTTTGAAGCGGTTTTGTTCATGGCAAAACTCGGTTTTCGTTTTATGCCGAGTGTCGAAAAAAACGGTAAACCTGTACCGGTTTTCAAATGGGTTGGTGAATATCAAAAGAATTTTACCAATGACATTGACCAGCTATTAAAATGGCAAGCGCAAGACTACAAAAGATTTTTCTATTTGCCTGGACTTTCCGGTTTTATTGGTTTCGACATTGACCGCAATCATGCAGACTGCAAAGACGGTCTTATCGGGTTTTATGAGATTATGCGAAATTTGGCCGGGAAACCCCCTGAGCGATTACCTTATTATTTACGCGATATACCGCATAGTTTTCCATGCTACACAGAAACGCCGTCCGGCGGTTGGCATCTACTTTTTAAGTTTTCAGGGCAATGCAAAACCACTAACCTAACTTATGAGGAGCATAACCTTGAAATTAAATATTTGAACAGCGGGCTTTCTTTAGGTGAAAAGCCTAACGGTGTTTATGCCATCCGAGGCAACCCTATGGATGCACCGGAACTGCCACCGTTTCTCGTTGAATTGATAAACCCGCAGCCTAAACCAGTACCGCAGCCGGTACGTTACCAGGGGAAAAACAAACCTGGCCTTGAAAAAATTCTTGACCGGGTACTTGCGGAAAGTGCTGGGCACAATGACGCTCAAAAGAAATTCGCTTGGAGGGCGGCATATTTCGGTCATGGGTTAGGTGAAGTCTTGGATTTCGTAAAATCACGCCCTGACACTTTCGGCAATGATACCGACACAGAAACCGTTGTCAACCATGCCTGGGCTTCTAACATGGCAAGGGCGGCATCATGACACGGCAAGAACTAACTAAGGCCATTGAAGAAAAAACCACTGTTGTGGCGCTGACTGATTGCTTACTTGGATTTTCGGAAACGGAGTTGAAAACTCTTCCTCTCGGCCCGCTTAAAAAACACGCTAAAAAATACGGATTTGATATTACCACTGGGGAACTTGGCGAGCTACTAAAAGAATCCCTTGAACTTGAAAAAAAGCGTCCGCATTTTGAAAAAATTGGAAACGCTGTTATTGAGTCAATTTTATGGGTTGTTTCCGGCGTTATTGAAACCGGATCACTGTGTATGATTTTCGGCGACAGTGGAACATTCAAATCTTTTTTAGCAATATGTATTGCCGCCTGTATTGCCACCGGACGCGATTTTTACGGACATACTGTAAAGAAAGGGGCGATTTTTTACATCGCGGCCGAAGGAAGCGCTGGGATTATTCGACGTTTTCGGGCATGGTCTCAGGAAAACAATGTTAACATCACCGAAGCGCCCATATACCGATATACCGGAGCTGTTAATCTTTTAGACCAGGCCAATATATTGACCGCCGCTCTTGAAGATGCCATTGACAATGAAACCGAACCGCCAGTTTTAGCGGTTATCGACACATGGAGCCGCGCCCTAACCGGTGATGATTCCGATACCAGCGCAGCGGCAGATGGACTGGCGAAATTAGATGCAATAAGGGCAAAATTTCCGGGGCTGGCAATAGTAATTATTCATCACACCGGGCACAGGGAAAAAAGCCGGGCGCGGGGAGCTTCCTTGATCCACGCCGCTGTCGATAGTGAATTCCGTGTAGAAAAAACATCAGACTGTAACATCATTTTTACGAATACAAAAAGCAAGGAATCAGAGTTACTACCGCCAATGGCGTTTAAGGCGCGGGGTGTAAAACTCATAGCGGATAATGGAGGTTATCTGCTCAATGAGTCAGGGGAAATTGAGACTTCAGCTGTGCTGGATACCATCGACGATTATATAGCGCCAGTTGGCGATACGGGATTGGGAAAAAATCAAGAACGAATCCTTGAAACCTTACGCAGCATTGAAGGGCATAACATGACAGCCGGGGATCTGTTGGAAACGCTAAAAAAACGATTCGCCATGAAAAAAGACGCTTTTGACAAGGCTATTTTGAGTATGGAGGAGCGCGGATTGTTATACAGTGAAACGGGTTTTATATGTCTCGGCAAGCCAAAGAAGGATTTAAGCTGATGATTGCGAAAATACGAATTCTGCGAAAATGCGATTTCGTTACTGTGCGATAAATGCGAAAATACGAAACCCCCTATAAGGGGGTTCGTTTCGCATCGTTTTCGCAGTTTTGGATTCATTGCCGTGCCGTATGGCGGGGCTTAATTAACAATTTCGCCTAAAAGCGGAAGGGGTAAACTAGGTATGAGTGATAAAATCCGTGAATTTCCAAAGATACTGACATACGCAAACAATAATAAGATGAGGGACAAAATGGAAGCGGCAATAGAAGCCTGGGCCGTCCGATTGGTGCTTGCGGGAGCAGAGGCGTTTTCCTGGAACACTTCGGAGACTTCGCCATTCAAGGAAAACCCTATAGAGACAGCCACGAATCTTCCGGTGGTAAAAGAGGTAAACAATATACTTATGGACCTTTTTGACAAAATTATTGATGGAGAGTAGGACACATGATAAAAAAAACCAGCGCCGGACGCTATGCGATTAAATGCGCTCATTGTGGGGTGTTCAGCAAACAGACTTTTGACAGTTTTCAGGCGGCCGTTGACAGCAAAAAAGCTGCGGGGTGTATAACGATTAAAGACAATGCCGGGAAGTATCATGAGCTTTGTCCAAGCTGCGGTAAAAATGAAAGCATTGTCAAAGCAATAAAAGAGGGCTGGGAAACAAGCGGATGGTGAACATTGAGAAATGGAGTAGTAACGGTAACTTTGGAGCCGAAACCATGAAAAAAATCTCGTAACTAGAGCGGGCTTGGGGTGATGCCTTACCCGCAGCGTAACCCCTCTTGGAAGTACCTTTTTTGTGCAGGAAAGCCAAAAGACCGACAAATATAAAAAAATTCGGTGATTTTCCTTTTGCCTGAGTATTCTGCCTTTATACCGCATTTATAGCCCATAGATTACAGTTAGTCAAAACAAAACAGGAAGCCCTACAATAAGCGCTTTTTGATGTGATATTTCCAGCCATTGTTTTTTCATTAAACCGACTGTAGGGCGCTTTATTATCATGGTTTTTTTCATGATTTCTTACAAAACACTTGACGAAGCCCCGGAGGTATGATAATCTTATCTTATCAAACCTTGAAAAAAGGCCGATTATAACGACATGAAAGACAAAGGGAACGATGTAATGAACGCATTAATAAACATGACCACCGATAGGGAAACCCTGACAGCCATAGCCGCAGAGCTGGCCGAATTTACGGACATAGACAATCCGGCAACCTGGACACCGGACATTATACTGCAAGCCCTCCGGGATGCAAAAAACCAGCGCCGCGCCGATGCAATGAGTAAGCACATCGACATTGCCGGTATTGATTGGCAAAATGAGGTTTTTACATTCTTGAATTATACCCGCAGCGAACACACCAGACGGGCTTATGCCAAAGCCATAGCGGATTTTGAATCCTGGGCAATCCGGCAGGGGGAAAACAGGCAAGGGTTAAATCCTTTGATAGCAACTCCGGCCGATGCGGATAGATATATTTATTACATGAAAGCCGAAACCCAAAAAAGCCCGTCCACAATCCGGCGCGACATTGCGGCAATATCGGCGCTTTATTCATTCCTTGAAAGAAACACCGGCAAAGTTAAAAACCCCGTCAGGGGAACCAAACAGCGACCGCCAAAGAAGAACGTCAAGGATGTAAACATTCCAACGCCGGAAGAATACCAGGCGATTATTGACAATATGCCACCGGTAGAAAAAGCAATAATTATCATAATGGCAAGCCGTGGACTGAGGATCGGGGCACTCCCTACCCTGGAAAGAAAACAAGGCGGAAAATACAACGGGGGAAGCAAGGGCGCAGAGCTGAGGGGGATCATGTTGCCGAGGGAAGCTCTGGCTGCAATCAAAGACGCAGGCTTGGACATGAAGCGGCCGTTTACATGGGAGACAAGGCAGAGAACCGTTGTAAATGCCGCCGCCCTGGAAACACGCATAAATAAGCACATGAGGAAACTCTACCAGGCGGGAATAATACGGACAGTATTTTCAGCCCATGATTTTCGGCATTATTTTACCATGAGCGAATATAAAAAAGACAAGGACATAGTAAGGATTAAAAACCTTTTGGGCCATAGCAACATTTCTATAACGGATGCTTATCTGCAAAGCCTGGGCTTAAAGGAATAGCCTGTCTTTGTTATACTCATGGTATGCTCACTCTAAAAATTGACGATTCCAAACTTCCAGCGTTATTGAAATCTGGCGCAAAAATACCCGACGACATTTTTGACAAAGCATTTAAACGGGCTGCAAAGAAGGCCATAGAAAAGGCAAAAGCAGAAACAAAAAGACAGATTGCAGACCAGTACACCATGCCAGCCGGAGTTGCCGGAAGTGGTATTGAAACCCGCTGGATGGGCGATACCGTTGGGATGTTTACCGATAGGGTTATGCCGGAATTTACAGACCTTAAGGGTGTGAAACATGGGAAATTACCAAAATCGGACGGTCGCGCATTAGTACCGGGAACCGTTGAAGTTATAAAGGGCCGAAAATTTAATCATAGCCGGATTCTTGCAGGGAAACTGCAAAGAGGTCAAACACATACACGGTTTTATAAGAGGGACAGAAACAACGCAAGTATTTTACGGCGTTATCACTCCCCATCGGTTGCTGGGATTTTTAACGCCAATGATCAGGTGAATAAGCCCGTTGCAGATGTGGCAATGGAAAAGTTTCAAGATGAATTTATCCGGCAAGTGGAAAATAACCTGTTCAAAAATTAAGCAAATGAAACGCGGCGGTTATCCCTATTGAATTCTTCAAACGTCCGTATCCACTTTTCTTTGAAGTCATCGGCCGCCTGACCAACACCTTTACGGATATTTTCTACAGTTTCCTTGTCTGAGCCGCCGCCATTGACGGTTATGTTGAAAGTGGCAGTCATAGTGAACGGGCTATCCCCACCGGACATTTTTTGGGAAGCTGCCCGCATAACCGGGGAAGTTCGGGGCTGCGACATTCCAGCCCTGGTCGTTGCCGTCTGAGCCTGTTGTAAATATCCGCCCATCTCCCCTGCCCGCTTCCAGATATCAAATCCGCCGGGACTTTTATTCAGAGGGATAATGGCCTCAGCTCCGCGCTCTGCAATTTCCGCTATATGTCTATGGGTAAATATGCCACCCTCTGCATGGCCAGGAAGAATTGATTTTATCTTTTCAAACGCACCGCCGACTTTACTTCCAACGCCGCCAAAGAAATCTTTAATGGAGGCAAATTTACTTGTGAAGAATTCAACAAACGCGGTAAGTTTTTGCTTTATAGCGTCAAACCCTGCGAGAAAGAAGCCAACAATAGCACCTACAACATTATTGACGATATTTCTAAATCCTTCAAAATTGTCATACAGATACTTAAACGCCCCGGCAAATGGATTTATTATAAAGGCCACTATTGATTGCCAATTCGATTTTACCCATTCGATCACGCCAAGGAAAACATTTTTTATGGACTCCCCGGCTTTTATGACCGCCCCTAATATCGCGTCCCAGGTTTTCAGGGCTGCTTCTTTTACCGTATCCCAATTTTTGACCAACAAAACAATTATGGCTATAAGCGCCGTTATGCCGGCAATGATTAAACCTATGGGATTGGCAGACATGGCCGCATTTAACAGCCATTGCGCGGCTGCTGCGACCTTTTGAGCTGCCGCCATAGCTATCATTGCCGTTTTGTTTGCTATGGCTATTACTTTTGCTTTTACCATTTGAGCATTAAGCATGAGCAGGGCCAGCTTGTTTCCCTCTGACGCGGCTTTCATAACAGACATACTTCCCGTTAAAAGGCCGTATGCCGTCTTTACCCCTCCAACAACGGCTTGCCCTGTTTTCAAGGCTAAGGTGAACGCCTCTTTTGCCAGTTTTGCACCGGACAATGCCGCCTGAACGCCGGACAGTGCCGTTTTTAGTGAAACCAATACCCCTATACCAACGGCAAGATTTTTCCAACCGCCTACAAAGTCTTTAACCCTGGTAATGTTTTCCCAAACTTTTTCCCCAAACTCTTTGAGATAAGCAATAATTTCCGGGAGTTTTTGGATGGCCTTAGTCACAAATTCGCCGAGTTTTTTTCCCAAGTCTTGTGCAAGTGGGCCATTTGCAGCTATGGCCTCTGAAAGTGTTACAAACGCCCCTGTCATTGGAATAACTGATGCCCCAAAGAATTGCGTTTTTAATCCAGACATAGCCGTTTTTATATTTCCCATTTGCGTCAAATAATCATTGGAAGCAGCCGCCATATCGTCACTTATGTAATTTCCGTATTTCCGCCCTTCCGCCATGAGCGCCTCTATAGCTTCACTTCCAACACCCAAGGCCGCCGCCATAGTTTGCCCGGATTGTTTGCCAAATAGTGTCATTGCAAGGCGGGCTTGATCCGCTGTGTCCGGGAGGCTTTTTAATACATCCGCTATATGTAGAAAAGCTTTTTCCGGCCCCATAGCAACCAAATCTTTTGCGCTCATCCCTACAGCATCAAGCTGCTTTTGCATGGCTTCATTGCCTGCCGCTGCTTGTTTTGTAATTATGTTAAACTTTTCCAGGGCTGTATTTAGCTCCGATGCGTCCGTGAAACCCTGTCCCAAAGCAAAGTGCAAAGCCTGAAAAGACTCTGCACCCATGCCGATACGTTGTGATGCTCTGTACGCTTCATTCCCCGCCTCAGCAACGCTTTTTGTACCGGCAACCAGGGCCGCTGTCGCACCGGTTGCAACAGCGGCAGCACCAGCCGCCAATTTCCCTGCATTAGAAGCAAAGGCTGCAAAATCCGCATTAAATTTATTTGAGGCGGCGCGTACAGCCTGAATTTGTTTCTGTACATTTTGAAGGGCGACACTTGCTTTACTTGTATCACCCGTCAGCTCAAGGGCTAAATCCCAGATAGTTTTTTTTCCGGCCATGAGTAATACTACTATACCGTTGTATAGTAGTATAGAGAGGACATTACTTCGTTACCGCCGGATATTATGCTGCATAATTGCTCGGATCAACAGGTGATATAACGCCTTGTTTTTCCAGTTTTTTAAGATCTTTAACGTCAATGCCGGACAATTCAGACAGTTCTTCCAGGGAGACAAAGCGCTTTACATAATTCTCAGGGTTGGAAAGCCTATCGTACACGGTAAAGAATTCACCACGATCCAGCCCATCGATGTACTCGACCAATACTTCCCGGCAAAGGGCTTCCAGTTTTGCAAGGCCAGCTTCTTCTTCTGCGGCTTCCCCGTCTTTTATTTTTTGTCGGTATCGTTTTTGCTTTTCCGCGCCTGTCAGCGGAGCCTCTGGGTTAATCCTTTTCCCTGCCATTATTTCCACCTATAAAATAAAACTTGACAATCCGGCGTTTTGCCGCGATATTATAAGTAAGCGCGGAGGCGCTGAAAGAGACTGCCATGCGGGACGGACAAGGGCAATGCCCCCTACCGTCAATTGACCAGCAGCCTCTTTTTTTATGCCCTTAAATCGACATCTACCGCTTCTATCGAATACAGCTTATTTTGCGCTGTATCATATTCTTTGACGGTTATTTTTACGACCGCAATTTTTCCGCCGTATTCCATTGGCGCGTATAGATACCGCCGGGCTTTTAATCTGTCATTTTCCTTGTTAGGGTTTAATTCAAAGTCCCAGGGTTCTATAGCGTTTGAATACAGCCCGTCAATGTTTGCCGCCGCGAGATAATGAGCTTCCGGACAAAAGGAAGATGCAACAGCGGCGTGGCTTACAATTTTACCAATGGAGCGATTTGACAACCAGGCCGAAAGCCCCGATCTGCTTGTAAATGGGCTATACCCTGCAATCTCTTTCAGAATGGCGGTTGTTTCCCTCCGATCACTTGCCCGGCGTTTTGGCGTGGCCATTGCCTTTACTTCCTCTGGGGTTCCCCATTGATCAAGACGCAATTCCCGCGCTTTTTCCCGGCTTGTGTCCCATGCTTCGGGCATGGTTATATTTCTTCCCCGGTATCGTTCAAGACAAAACCCGCCTTAAACGTGCAATCTAATACCTCGGCAATCCGCTTTAAGTCCTGATCTGTGAAGTTATCTCGTTTCATCCTACCATACAGGTTTTGTGTACTTATTCCCAGTTTCCGGGCTAATTCAGCTTCGGATATATTCCCCCGCTTTACAAGTAAAATACGGATTTTTTCTGTCATACTCATATTTTAAATATATCTAAAAAAGTTTATAAATGCAAGAAAAAAAGATAAAAAAACATAAAAAAAGTTGCTTTTCCTATTGACGTATAAACTTTTTAATTGTATTATTAAAGTATAAAGTTTAATGGGGGTTATAACTATGATAAACCGTGAGATAAAAAGCAAGGTAATGAGCTTAGGCAACCGCCTGGCTACCAAGGGCAACGATAGAAGCATCGCCTTCGTGCGGGCATGGGCAATCGTGAAAGCTGGCAGTCTTGAACTGGCCGTGAAAGGTACGTCCTATGGGACTAGGCAAGAGGCCCTCAGGAGACTTGCCGGATACAACCCCGCCGATGTACGGGCTTTTATAGTACCGGAGCCAGACAATCCCGCAGATCCCGCCGCAGTTACCGTTATGGTAGGTGTTCAGGGCGGACGTGGTATATACCGCCTGGGTTATTTACCAAGGGAACAGACCGCTATAGCCGCAGTATTCAAGGCCGCAAGTCTCCGGGTTTTGGACGGGAATATTCGAGGGGCGCGGATAGCCCTTAGAGCATAGGGAACCATGACGGAGGGCCATGCCCCCCTATAATCACATAACGCCGGGTAATCGGCAAAGGAGAAGGGGTATGTGGAGATCAATGGCTATGACCGTAAAATATGGTAAGGCGGTTTATGTGGTGGAAATAACAAAAACGGAAAACACGCCCGTTATGGTCATGGTCAAGACGCATGACCAGCGAAAAATAATCAGTGGCAGTATAAAAAACGGCGCTTATTGCCCGTCAGCTTTGGAACGCCGTATTGTAAACGCCGCCATCCGTGACGGCCTGCTTGTGGGCTTTGCGGCCCCGGCTGGGTATAATGACCCTTACAGCTCGGTCAAGTATCGAGCAGTTTAAGGAGCTGCAATGGAATACACAAACTATATTTACGAGGCCCTTCAAAAAGCTATGTCAGTCGCACGGATCGCAAAGGATTATTATGGCACCCAACCAAAACAAGCCTTTGAGCTTATTATGAACGTGCTTGCGTCTATTATTGAAATCCTAAATCCAGAAAGGGGAATCGTATCTTTGGCGGAGGTAGCAGAGAGATATAACAGCACAGAGACAGAGACTCCTTTAATACTGAGCAAGGATATTGCTGTGCAAGACCGCGGCATTGCCAAGCTGGAATATCAAAAAGCCCTAATCACCATGAAAGCCATCGAGGTTTTCAGTAGCCAGTTTGCCGACCCAATGGAGCCGAAAAAATACTATCTCCGGCCCGTAAAAAACAAAAAACTTGGCATCGTTTATTATGTGCGATACCTCAACAACGGGCAGCTTGTAAATTCAAACTGGTGTACGCACACAAATAACAAGGACGCAGCCGAGCAATGTGCCGTCGAAAACAGGGACAGGCTACTAAACCAGTATTTTAACCGGGATAATGTCAAAAAGCCCTATGGGGATATGTACTCCATACTCAAAAAATACTATGCCAAAGGCTCTAAATACCTTCAAATCGACATAGACAGGGGAAAATCCATCAGCGAAAAAGTAAGGGGGGCATATCACAATTTTATTACCAAGCAGTTTATCCCCTACCTGAGAAAAAACGGCATAACTGACTTTGAACAGATAGATGTGCCGCTGCTTGCCAAGTTCCAAAACTACCTGTTAGCGCCGACCAATACCAGGCCGGGAGTCAAACCGCAGACCATTAAAATATATCTGCTGACCATATCAAACATCTTTAACCACCTCCTTATCCAGGGCCATGTTAAAACCAACCCATATAAAAGCCTACCAAAGCTGAAAATTAGAGATGAGCAATTAAGGGGCTGTTATGAAATATCCGCGTTAAAAGGGGTGTTCAATGAGACATGGAAAAACCGGATTCATTATCTGCTGTGCATGGTTATTTACACCACCGGCATGAGAAACAGCGAAATTGAACGAATGAGGGTCAAAGATTTAACCGATGTCGACGGCGTTTGGTTTGTCAACATTACCGAAAGCAAAACCCGAAACGGGATCAGGCTTGTCCCATTGCATAACTTTGTTTACCGGAAAATCATGGCTTACGTCAAAAAAACGGGCAAAACCGAAAACGACCTGATTTTCAAGGCCGAAAACACGGTCAAGATAATGTCAAAAACCTATGAGCGGGCAAACGCAGCCCTGGCCGATTTTACAAAATACACGCCCGAAATGCTCCAGCAGGAAAACATCACCTTCTACTCAGGCCGCCACTTCTGGAAAACCCTCATGGATGCGGAAAAACTTGGCGACATCGAGGAATACTTCATGGGCCACAAAACCGGCGGAAACGTTGCCAAGCGATACAACCACAAAGACAAGCAGGGCAAAACAAAACTGCTGGAACGGGTAAAACGGGTTTTTCAGATACTGGAAAAGTACATTTTCAATGAAGATACTCTGTCGATACCAGAGCCCGAGAACCAATGCAGCCCCGAAATCCGGGGCTGCTAAAGAATGTAGAAAAAATGTGAGTTTGCTTCATTGGTTTTCTATTTACCTTGCTTGACATCACTCGATTATAGGACATATAAAGATAGGTAAGGTTAAATCAAGTTAAGGGCGTTTCTTGATCTCATAATCCGTAGGTCCCTGGTTCAAGTCCAGGAAGGCCCACAATAATACGTTATATCCACAAGAGGCCCAGGACAATCTCTGTCTGAGCCATTATGTATGTCAGCATTACCATTACCGCCGGAAATAGCTTTAATTTCCTGAATGCGTAATACGCCAGCAGAGTGTCTGATATTATGAATAATAAACAGCCAAGGAAGACAAGCGCGCCGGCAACATTCGGATTGAAGAAAAACACTTCAAAACCCCAAAGACACAGGGACATTATAATAAGCATATAGATAATTATGACAATCCTCATTTCTTTGAAAGGTTTAATCAGGCCGAAAACGAATATTCCCCCAATAATGAGTACAGGTATAAATAAAAGTATTGTAGGTGCATTAACCGTTCTTCCGTTTACGGAGAAAAAGCCAAGTATCTCCAAAAAGGCAGCAATATAGCACAGGTGGCCCAATAAAAACGAAAGTATCCCCAGTTTAAAAACATTTCTTTTCTTTTTCCTGATAAGCAGTATATCGCCTATCCACCCAAATACCAATGCGAGTATTGTAAATAACCCGCCGGACACGAAGCCGCCTCCGGCTATAAAAGCGGCAAGCAGGAACGGAATTATCAGGATTTTGCTTATGCGCCTTACCCATTCTTTTTGAAGGACAATGGCGGCAATGTGGGCAGCGCTGACAATGGCAAATAATGTAAGAAATATTTTCATAGTGATTATGATTTAAGGTACGCAACGTTTATCATGAGGTATGCAATGTTATCTAATACCGTTGCGTATCCTTACTATAGTGCTTCGTACACGCCTGGCTATTTCTTAAAAAGATCTCTTGCACCTTGTTTTATTGCACCGGGTAATTCACTAAGGTCTTGTTTGCTGAAATCGGGATCATACGATTTAAAAACCGCCATCACTTTGTCAACGACATCGTCCGCACTGCTTTTTCCTGATTTTTTTGCAGCTTCCCATGCTAGTTTGCTAAGATCATTCACCGGCTTTCCTTTATAAATCCCCTCCGCCAGTTTGGCGGCAGAATCAATGGCAATATCCGTGTGTGCTCCAAGCATACCAACTAATGCGTTTGACAAATCTACAGATGTTGCCGCTTTGGTTCCTTTGACCCACTTTAAGTTTGCCGCAGCGCCTATCCCTTTTTGTACTACGCCTGTTACCCCTCCGACCACGGTTTTTACCCCGGTGGCTGCTGCTCCAAAGGGATCTTTTTTCGCCGCCTCTGCCGCCTTTTTCGCTGCCTCTGCCGCTTTTTTTGCTGCCTCTGCCGCCTTATCAACAATCGCTGCCATACTCTCCTCCTCTTGTTTATATCCGTAGGCGGCATATCCGCAGGACATGCATTCTGCGGACACGAGCCCACGAGCATATTAAACAGCCCATACGGGCTGTTGTTCAAAGGTAATACTATAACATCTAATAGGTGGTTTTGTCAATATGCAGGATGCACAATATACTATTATCTGACTCCTCTAAGAGCCTCTAATATTGGAAGATTTGCCTCTTTTTATATTAATTTACATTTTTTATCTGTTATTATATCCTCTTAACCAATTATTTAATATTTCTTCTCTATTCTTTTGTTCCCATATATCATTTATATAATTATCAGGTACATTATAATTATGAAGTCCAAATAATGCATATCCAGTTATTAATATAAAAAGTCCTTTAAAACCAATATCATAATCAAAATAGTCATCTACCTTAGATAAAGCGTCCATACTTATTTTTGTTCGATAATTAAATGAAAAAAATATATTTCTATCAAAATTGTTATTTTCATTATCTAAATAATAAATATTAAAAAATAATGCTTCTTTGACATCATCTGAAATGGCATTATTATTAAACTCTAATGATTTTTGAATGCGTGTTCTGGAGTTGCCCTGCAGACATTCCGCCAAAACAACCGAGCAAGAAGATGTGGATGATAATAGTAAGAGAAGGAAGTTATTGGTGGAAATTTCACACGGAGTCACGGAGACACAGAGAAGAATTAAAATATTCTTTTTCTTCTCCGTGCCTTTGTGCCTCTGTGTGAGCTTCTTCTTCCCTCTGCGATCTCCGCGCCTCCGCGTGCTTTGTGAGAAATAAATCCAATATATGGTTATTGAAAATGTTAAAAATATCCCCTGGGGATGTATTTTATTCTAATTCAGACAGCGTGACGATTGCCTGAGCCCAGCGGACATACTTGAGCTTGGCAAGGTCCTTGACTGTCTTAACGTTAAAAGCTGCTTTCAGTTTTTCGGCATCTCCTTCGCTTACGCCTTGAAGAGCCCAAACCGGTGCATTGGCGATTTCCTTGAGAGACTTTTTTTCAAACGCCTTAACCACTGCCTTGTCAATTTTCATCATACAAAACTCCTTTTAAAATATTACCGGAGGATGCGGCCTGTAGGACGATCCTCAATGGTATCATTATACATGAAAAGCCAATGTATTCCAATACTTTACCAACTGCGGCCTGCACCGCCGCCGCCGCCCCTTCCTCCTCCGCCTCTGAAGCCGCCGCCGCTGCTTCTTCCTCCACCAAAGCTGCTTCCGCCCCGGAAACTGCCGCCTCCGAAGCTGCTTCCTCCGAAACCGCCGCCGCTTCTTCCTCCGCCCCAAAAATGATTACAGATTTTCATAATGATGAAAAAAATGATAATAATAAGTGGCCCAAGCCAATTGAATGTTTGATTGGAGGAGGAAAGGGAGTATTCTGTGCTATCAATAATTGTATCCGGATCGATGCCGTATTCTTTGGCAATTTCGATCAGGATAGCGTCGTATGTCTGTAAGACGGCGGTATCGGTTTGGCCGTCGCGCATAGCGGGTACAAAACATTCATCCAGAATACGGCCACACTTGCCGTCTGTCAGGGCACCTTCCAGACCGTAGCCCACTTCGATTTTAACTGCCCTGTCGGCTATTGCAACAAGTAACAGGACGCCGTTGTTTTTGTCCTTTTGCCCGATACCCCATGTGCGCAGTATTTCCAGAGCATAATCATCCCGGCTCATCCCCTGGAGCGAATCGACAATCACAACCACAGCCTGCGCTCCGGTGCGTTTATCCACAGTAACGCCTTTTGCCATGATTTCCTTAAGGGTTGCGCTGTTCAATGCGCCAGCGTAGTCATTGACAAAAAAGTCGTTGGTTGGCGTTGGGACGGCAGAGTATGCTGACGGTGCGGCCCGGATCAGCTGTAAAATGGTAAAAAGTATGGCAAGAGCAGCTATACTTTTTGGGCCGCTTTTGTAATTCATGTCAGAAGGTTACTTCCGGTACGGCTTCCGAGCCGGGGGCTGCCTCGAAATAGGCGGCTTTTTCAAAGCCGAAATTGTTTGCTATAAGGCTTGTCGGAAAGGACAGCATTTTTGTATTGTATGCCCTTACAGCATCGTTGTAGTCTTTCCGGGAAACAGCTATTCGATTCTCCGTGCCGGAAAGTTCGTCCATCAATTGACGGAAATTGGCGTCTGCCTTTATGTCAGGATAGTTCTCTACGACAACCAGCAGCCGGGACAAAGCGCCTGAAAGTTCGGTTTCCGCCGCTATGCGCTCGTTGTTTGTTGTGGTTCCGGCAAGCTTTGTGCGTGCGGTTGTAACGGAATCAATGATCTCCTGTTCATGCACATTGAATCCCTTTACGGTATTAACCAGGTTCGGGATAAGGTCTGAACGGCGCTGTAGTTGAGAGCCCATTGTGGAATAACTCGAATTTACTTCTTCGCGCAGACGAACAAGACCATTGTAGCTCGTGAACAGCATAATAACGATTAAGGCGACAACCCCGATAATAATAAGAGTGCTTTTTTTCATAATAGCCTTCCCTTTTTAGTGTTACGTTCCTTATTATTGAAACATACTATAAGATTGTTTTACAAGTACACGCCTGACACCCGGGCATCAGCTGTCAGCTTGAATAGTTCGCTGTTCTGTTTTATATTCGTTTTATGAAAACATTTATTTTATTCATCCTGATAGGCTTTCTTCTCTCTGCAGCTTTTATGATTCCTTTTTCGGGAGAGGTATCTTCCTTTATCGTTTTTGTTACAGAAGCACCAATGCTCCTTGTTACCGGTCTTTGGGCGCTGGGTTTTGCCATTGCCGCTTTTGCGTTCGGTATTATTACCAAAGATTATTCCTGGATCGACCGTATCTGGAGCATACTGCCGGTCTTTTTTACCTGGTACTATGCATACCGAAGTGGCTGTGCAGTAGCGCCGTGTATCGGCGCCGCACTGGTAACATTCTGGGGAATGCGGCTGACGTTTAACTTTTTCCGCAAAGGCGGTTACCGCGGTGTGGAAGACTACCGCTGGGCCATATTGAGGCAAAAAATCTCGAATCCTTTTCTGTGGCAGCTTTTCAGCCTTTCCTTTATTTGTCTTTTCCAATCGGGGCTGTTTTTGCTTTTTACCTACCCGGTATACAGCCTGACTTTCTATCCGGGAGAAAACATGCCGGTACTGTTCTGGATTTTAGCCGCATTGGGATTTACGCTTGTTTGTTTTGAGTTTGCAGCCGATCAACAGCAATGGAATTTCCATAAAGCAAAAAAATCAGCCTCGGAACAGAAGGAATATCCGTCCAAATATTCAGGCGATGTTGCAAACGGTTTTCTTTCAAGCGGTTTCTTCGCCTTATGCCGGCACCCGAATTACTTTTGCGAATTGGGTTTCTGGTGGACTATCTGGCTGATAGCGCTTTCGCTGTCCTGTCAGCCGGTTGGCTCAGGTCTTTTCGGACCGGTTGTATTAACAATAGTATTTATCGGCTCTACGATCTTGACCGAAAACATAAGCTCTTCCAAATATCCCGAGTACCGGAATTACCAAAAGAAGGTAATAAGCTCAATAATT
>Ga0082212_10003347_pt1 | contig 22807 bp, 19 predicted proteins | sample TergutNt197P3_FD_71548 | JGI IMG/M metagenome (GOLD analysis project Ga0082212, IMG submission 71548) | Neocapritermes taracua P3 segment gut microbial communities from Petit-Saut dam, French Guiana - Nt197 P3 | ecosystem: Host-associated > Arthropoda: Insects > Digestive system > Gut ...
CCTCGACATACCTGTTGCGCGCGTATACCGCGTCGTTTATGGGATCCGCGTTTTCTTCCTCCGAATATATGTCGCGCGCGTTGTATGGTATCCAGTGCGCGTCGGCTATCATCCTGACCAAAAACGTGAACTCATAACCCTCAAAATCCGCCTCGGGCAGATCCGGCTGGATCTCGGCGGCCATCGGCTCGGCCGTGGTTTCTTCTTTGGCCGGTTCATCGCCGGCTTTGTTTGGGCTGTCGGTATCTGCGCCGCTTTGTTTCGAGCACGCCGCAACAGAAAGCATAAGGGAAACGGCAAACAGCAGCGCCAACGCTTTTATTTTTTTCATTTTGTTTTTTCCTCCCGGTTTTATTTGGCTAAATAGCGCAAGTCAAATTCCAATCCTTTTTGCGTTTTCAAAATATTCTTCAAAGATTGCTCCGGCAGTTTTGCCGTCCCTATCGAACATTTCACTGTGTCTGAATTTTGTTCCATCTGCCAAAATTCCGTTATCTCCGATGTCGCATATAAGTCCTGCAAAAAAGCCCTGTCATTTTTTGTATTGCCGCCCGACCACACTTCCACTATGAGGTCCGGCTGGCCCGCTGTTCTGAGGTCGCGGCTGTCTGTTATGTATTTATTGTCCTTGAATATGAGGAAATCCGGCTGCACATAGTCGAGCTCGTAAATTGTAAAATCTTTAAATTCCTTAATATCCTCTATGTCTTCTATTTTTACGAGGCTCGCGCTTGTCGATTTCTTTTTTTTAAATCCCCAGTAGACGATTGAATATTGCTCCTGCCTCGCAAAAATTTCTTTCTTTTTCAGCAAATGCAAAATTTCTCCGAACAACGACGAGGTTATCATGTTGTGCCTGCCTGTCGTGGACATCTGAACGAGATTGTCCATGTGTTTCACTCTTCCCTTCGGCTTGAAGCTTTTTAATTGTTTTCCAAATTTTTTAAGGCTTCCGATATTTTTTCATCGCTCACGCCGGCTGCTTTCATGGCATCAATTACTTTTTGCTTGCCTTCGTCAACCGCGTATTTGATCATTCCCTCGGAAATCACTTTGCTTTTCATATATGCTTTATAGTCATTGCGTTCTTGTTCGGACATTTTCAAAAAATCAAGTTTATCCTGTAGCTTATCCATGTTTGTGGCTTTTATGTCGCCCTTGATTTCCGAATGCTTGAAAAAATATACCCATTCATCTATTGCGCTTTGTATATTGTCGCAAAACCATTCAGGCTGAATGAAATAGTATTCGGCGGAGACATCGTTGGTTTCTTTTACTTCTATTTCTTTTCTGTTATTTGTCAAATCCAAATACTTTGATGTTTTCTGTATCAGATAGCTTTTTTCTAACAGCTTCCAGTATACTATGCTCACGGATATCACTTTCTTGACGTTGGCATAGCTGTCGCCTACCGATATGCTCTCCAAAGCGGCCTCCATGGCGCCGTAATGAATCCTTTCCATATAATCGGATTCCGGCTTATGCTGCACTTCGATTATTACTTCCCTGCCCTTGCTGTCTTTGGCTCTCAAATCCACGCGATTGAATTTATCTGTTTCGTATTGTCTGTTGCTTTCGCTTTCAAGCAATCCAATTATGGCTATTTTTTCGTTCAGCAAATCGGATAAAAAACCTTCGAGTATGTCAAAATTTTCTTTCTGCCTCAATATGGATTTCAGCGCCCAATCGAAACTGACTAAGGTTCTGTCTTTTTTCACGCAAATTCACTCCTTATCGTTTTTATCGCCGCGATGGGCGAAAGATGCCCGCCCCGCCGTTTTTTTGCCGTCGGGAGGTTTGTCGTCATTTTGACGACTAACCTCTTTTTCGCCGCTGTATTGGTTTCGCCCCGCCTCATTTTTGACGATTTTTTTGTCCCTACTTGTAAAAATCGCCCAAAAACTCCGGGGCCACATTCTGGATGATCAAATCTTTGATATATTTGTATGAAAATTTGTTGTCGAAGTTTATGTTCCCGTGCAATTTCGCGAGCTCCTCGGTGTAGTCTTCAAACCTGTATATCTGAAAGCCCTTTCTTTTCATGTTGTAGTGTGTGATTATCGGGATCATCTCGACGTTTTCGATTACGGTTTCCGACACGCCGCCCTGCTTGGTTTTCACTATGTCGAAACAGAGGAAACCGCCGATCATGTTCTTGGCCCCGAGCATTCCCGATATCATGTTGCCGATCGAATACGTTATCAGCGTCTTTTTGCCGTTTGGCCGGGTCACCCATTTCGTCTCCTGGAAAACGTGCGGGTGCATCCCGAGTATCACGTCGACGTCGTTGTCCACCATCATCTGCGCCAGACTCCTCTGCTGCTGGTTTGGCGCAAAGCTGTCCTCGTCCCCCCAGTGCATCACCACAAACAGCAGATCCGCCAGCGGCCTCGCCGCTTTCACCTGCCTTTCTATCGTGGCGTGGTCGATATACGGTATGACCATGGTGCTGCCTGCTGGGAGCGTCATGCCATTTGTGCTGTATGTATAGCTCAAAAACGCTATGCTCACCCCGTCCTTCTTGTACACCCTAAGGGTTTCGAAATCCTCTTTGTTGCGAAAGCTGCCTATTTCAAACGCATTTTTTTGGCGGCTCCAGAACTCTATGCTGTTTTGGTAGCCTTTCTCCCATTTGTCGAGCATATGGTTGTTGGCGGTGTTTATTATATTGAAGCCTATGTCCATGAGCGCGAAGGCGTTTTCCTTCGGGGTGTTGAAATTGGGGTATCCGTCGTATTTGAACTCGTCGCCCGCGATCGGGGTCTCCACGTTGACAAGGGCGATATCATAGGATTTCACCAAAGCTTCGATGTCCTTGTACATATCCTTGAAATTGAAGTTTTCGCCGCTTTTGGCGCGTTCCTGCGCGTCGTTGATCATATTCAGGTGCATTATGTTGTCCCCTGCGGCCAAAAAGCTCAGGCGCACCGTATCGTCGTCCTTTGTTTCTTTCGTTTGCGGCGGCTGCGTCGTCTGCGGCGGCGGCTCTGTCGTCGTTTGCGTTGTTTGCGGCGGCTCTGTCGTTTGCGCCTGCGTTTGCGTTTCGCCGCTTGGCGCAATTTCCCGAGGCTCGGAGGCGGTTTCGCTTTCCTTTGGCGGGAGCGTGAATTTTTGCGCCGTATTTTCGCCGTCCACAAAGATATCATTTCGTTCGAAATTGTTTTGCGAGGCGAAAGTCAGCCCCTCCGCATCGTTTGAATGCGATCCGGGCATCATTCCGCAGCCAGAACTTCCCGCCAATGCCGCGATCAACACAAAAGCGGCTGCGATTTTCGTGATTTTTTTTCTCATGCTCATTTTACAACCCACCTAAGCGAACGTTTTACGGCTCTGTGCCAAGCCCCCAAGAGCTCGCCGCGGCGATCGGCGCCGATCTGCGGGGCAAAAGCCGTAATGCCCGCGTGATCCGATAAAATCTCTTCCTTTGTCCAATATCCCGCCGCCAGTCCGGCGAGATAAGCCGCACCTTTGGCGGTGGTTTCGATAGAGGCGGGACGCATCACCGGCACGCCGATCATATCCGCCTGGAACTGCATCAAAAAATCGTTGGCGCAGGCTCCGCCGTCCACTTTCAGCGATTTCGCCGGAATTCCCGAATTCGACTTCATCGCTTCCAAAAGGTCGTATGTCTGATAGGCCAAAGATTCGAGCACGGCGCGGATAAAATGGCCTTTGTTTGTCCCCCGGGTCAGCCCCACGACCGTGCCGCGCGCATATGCGTCCCAGTACGGGGTCCCCAGCCCCGTGAAAGCGGGCACGAAATATACGCCGTTTGTGTCTCTTTCCGAATTTGCCCAATATTCGGATTCGGCTGCGGTTTCTATCATTTGCAACTCGTCGCGCAGCCATTTTACCGCCGCTCCCGCCGTAAACACGGAGCCTTCCAAGGCGTATGTGACTTTTTTGCCTATTGCCCAGGCGATGGTGGCGAGCAGCCCTTTTTTTGGGGACACGGGTTTTTCGCCTGTGTTCATCAGCAAAAAGCAGCCTGTGCCGTATGTGTTTTTGGCCGTGCCCAAATCAAAACAGCCCTGCCCGAACAGAGCGGCCTGCTGGTCGCCGGCGATGCCCGCTATGGCAATCGGCCCGCCGAAAACATATGGGTCGCTCTCCCCGTAGATTAAGCTCGAGGCTTTCACTTTCGGCAGCATGGATTTTGGAATGCCCAAGCGCCCTAAAATTTCTTTGTCCCATTTGAGTTCGCATATGTCATACAGCATTGTGCGCGAAGCGTTGGAATAGTCGGTGATGTGCAGCTTTCCCCCGGTCAAATTCCAAACCAGCCAGGAATCCACCGTGCCGAACAAAAGCTCGCCGTTTTCGGCCTTTTTTCGCGCCCCTTCCACATTGTCCAGTATCCATTTTATTTTTGTGCCGGAAAAATACGGGTCCAAAACAAGCCCGCACCTGTTTTTTATCTTTTTTCCCCAGCCCTCTTTTTTGAGCTCGTCGCAAAACCGGGCGGTGCGGCGGCATTGCCATACTATCGCGTTATATACCGGCTCTCCTGTGTTTTTATCCCAGACCACGGCGGTTTCCCTCTGGTTGGCGATCCCGATCGCGGCTATGTCGGCATATGAGGCGCCTATTTTTTGCATCGCCTCTTTGGCGGAATTTACCTGCGTCGCCAAAATTTCTTTTGCGTCATGCTCCACCCAGCCGTTTTTCGGGTAATGCTGGGTAAATTCCGCTTGGGCCAAACTCGCGATTTCGCCGTCTTTGCCAAATATGACGCAACGGGAACTCGTTGTCCCTTGGTCCAGCGCCATTATATATTTTCCCATGATATTTTCTCCGTTACAATTGGTTACACTATCGATTGTTTGTAGTATTTCAGCGAATCTATGTTCATGCCCAGCTGCTCGAGCAGATATTTTTCGCAGATCCTCGATAATTCCTCGATTATATCTTCATGGAGCGCGAACGAAAACAGTTTTTCGTCGCGGGCGGCCGTGACAAAGCGCATCGCATCCAAAACATCGCCCGATATGCGCGCGAGTTTTTTTTGCGATTGCCCGTCCCATTCGCCGCTCTCTCCGCCCTGCCCGCTTTTTTCGTCCTGGTCCGAATTACCCACGCATTCGCCGCAGATCAGGTTTCCGCCGATGTAGTCGAAAAATATTGTAGTGTCCCCGCCGAAGTTTTTGCGAAAACAGCTTTCGCATTCCTCCAAATTTGGCATGAAGCCCGATTTTGTGAGCGCTCTGAGCTCAAAAACCGCTTTTATCGTTTTTTGGGGCATTTTTTGGTTTGCGAGCATATACAGGCAATTCAAAAGCAGCTTTAAAATATCCCCTTCGTCCTCGCTCTCCCCCACGCATATCACCGAGGCTATGTCCGAAAGATATACCGCGAGCGCCAGCGCGGACAGATCCGTCCGTATTTTATAGAAGCCCTCGATCAGGCTGGCCTCGTTCATCCTGATGAACGAAGGCGTTTTGAACAGGGTGAATTCCGAATATGCGAACGGCTGCGCCGAGACTATGTTTTTGTTTTTGAAACTGCGCACGCCCGCCGCCTTAAAAGAAATCTTGCCGTACTGCTCGCAGAGAACTGTCAGGTATTTGTCGTTCTCGTTTATGTTTTTGGTTTTTATGACCAAGCCTTTAATTTTTTCAATCATATTCGTTGTATCCCAAATTCGAGAGCTCGCCAGGTTTTTCGCGCCATTTTGGTTTTACTTTCACCCATAAGTCGAGATAGATCGCCGCGCCGAAAAACTTTTCCAGATCCTGCCTCGCGTATGTGCCGATTTTTTTTATCATTTCCCCGTTTTTGCCTATTATTATCCGCTTGTGCGATTCCTTTTCGCAGATGATCTCCGCTCTTATGCTTAAAAGATCCCCGCTTTCTTTGGCGTCGAATTCTTCTATTGAAACCCCCATTCCGTGCGGCACCTCCGCATCGAGCAGCCTAAGCGCCTTTTCGCGCACTATTTCGGCGGCGATCCGCCGTTCGGGCTGGTCGGTGATCATGTCTTCGGGGAAAAAAAATTCGCTCTCCGAAAGGTGCTTTTCAAGCTCCGAAGTCACAAGCTCCACCCCGTCGGCTTTCAGCGCGGATATGGGAATCACCGCCGAAAATTCGTATTTTTCGGAGTATGCCGAAATTATCTCGAGCAGCTTTTCTTTTTGTATCGTGTCGATTTTGTTTATGGCCAAAATCACGGGGATTTTGTTTTCCTTTGTTTTTTCGAGCGTTTCCCTTTCGGGATCGCCGATTTTCGCGACGGGCTCGACCATCAAGACGACGACATCCACTTCGCCGATCGTTTTTTTGGCCGACTTCTCCATGTACCTGCCCAAAAGCGATTTCGGCAGGTGCAGCCCGGGCGTATCAAAAAACACGTACTGAGTGTCGCCCTTTGTCAAAATGCCCGTTATCCTGTTTCTGGTGGTCTGCGGTTTTTTGGATATTATCGAAATCTTTTCGCCTAAGAGCGCGTTGAGCAGGGTTGATTTACCTACGTTGGGCCTGCCCACGATCGCCGCGAACACGGTTTTTTTACTCATAGATTTTTTTGATCTCCTTTTGTTTTCTTTGCATCTCTAAGTCGTCCGCCTCGGAGGTTTCGTGGTCGTACCCGAGCAGATGGAGCGTTGCGTGCGCCGAAAGGAACATCAGCTCGCCTTCCGGCCCGCTTCCGAATTCCTCTCCCTGCTCCCTCGCCTTTTCCATCGATATGATTATATCCCCGAGCTGGCGCAGGCCGTTTTCGGGATTTGTCTCATCCATGCAAAAAGAAAGCACGTCGGTGGGGCAATCCTTGCCGCGATACTCCCTGTTCAGCTTTTGTATCGATTGATTGTCGGATATCTCCACGTTTATCTCGCAGCCATAGTCCACTTTTTCGTATTCGAGCGCGGCCAATACCGCTTTTTTTATATATTTCTTGTATTTAGCCGGGCCCTTTATGTTTACTGTATGTTTTATCATAAAATCTTCCCCAAAAAATCCGCGAGCCTCGGATGGCCGGGCGACCCGAAAAACCGCTCCGGAGGAGCTTCCTCCAATATCTGCCCGCCGTCCATGAACATCACTTTTGTCGCCACCTCACGGGCGAAGCCCATCTCATGCGTGACCACGATCATCGTCATGCCCTCATTTGCCAATTCTTTCATCAGCGACAAAACTTCGCCCACCATTTCGGGGTCCAGCGAGGAAGTGGGCTCGTCGAACAGCATCACGTCGGGATTCATCGCGAGTGAGCGCGTGATTGCGATGCGCTGTTTCTGTCCCCCGGAAAGCATATTGGGATAGGTGTCGGCCTTGTCGGAGAGCCCGATGCGGCAAAGCAGCCCGTCCGCTTTCTCGTCCGCCTGTTTTTGGCTCATTATCCCCAGCTGCACGGGGGCCAAGGTGAGGTTTTTTTTCACGGTGAGGTGCGGAAACAGATTGAAATTCTGGAATACCATGCCCATTTTCTGCCGCACCCGGTTCAATTTTTTGTATGCGTGCGTGATGTCTTCCCCTTCGAAAATTATTTGCCCGGAGCTGGGCTTTTCCAACAGGTTCAAACAGCGCAGAAAAGTGCTCTTGCCCGAGCCGCTGGGCCCTACGACCACGATCTTCTCACCTTGCTTCACATTGCAACTGATGCCGCATAGCACCTTGTTCCCGCCGAAATTTTTGCAAAGATTTATCGTTTCAATCATTTTTGGCGCTTCTGTCACTTTTGGCGAATCTCCTTTCGGCCAGTTTTAAAAGCTTGGAAACCCCGAAAACCAAAATGAAATACACAAGCGCGATAAAGAGCAGCGAAAAATACGGCTCCAGGGTCTTTGAGCGCACGTTTTCGCCGGCCCGCGCAAGGTCGCGCAGCGTTATATACCCCGCAACCGAGGTTTCCTTTAACAGCGTGACGAACTCGTTGCCCAAGGCGGGCAGGATATTTTTGACCGCCTGCGGCAAAACGATCAAAAACAGGGTTTTAAGCGCGGGCAGCCCCAGCGAGCGTCCCGCCTCCGTTTGGCCCGGGTCCACGGACATGATGCCCGCGCGCACGATCTCCGCGACATACGCGCCAGAATTTATGCCAAAGGAGAGCACCGCCACCAAAAGCGCGTTGTCCACGCTTTTGAAGATTATATAGTACATGATCAAAAGCTGCACCACGATCGGCGTCCCGCGAAACAGCGCCAGGTATCCCCCGCAAAAAACGTCAAGGGCGGCGAGGCGGCCGGTCTGGGCGCGGTAGACCCGCACCATCGCCACCGCCGCTCCGATGACCACCCCTATCGCCGCCGCGCCGAGCGCGATCACAAGGGTGTTGAAAAATCCCTCCAAAAACAGCTTGTAGCGGTTGTCGACGACAAACGTGATATCGATTTGGTGGCTGATCCAGTCGAATATGCTCTTCATAAATTATGTGGCTTACTGCGAGTATTCGACTACCCATTCGCGGATTTTGTCCTCGCTTATGAGCCGCCCGATCACTTTGTCGATTATTTCCAGCAGATCCTCGTTGCCCTTCGGGACGGCTACGCCGTATTCTTCGGCTGCGGAGCTGCCGTCGCCGTAGAGCAGCTCGATTGCCACGAGCCCTGCGTTTTGCTGCGCTATGTTCTTTGCCACATATTCGTCCATCACCACCGCGTCCACGCGGTTGTTTTGCAGCTCCAGCGCCGCTTCCAGCGCGCTGTTGCATTCCCTGAGCTCGACGCCGGCCCCCTCTAAGACCCCGCCTTCATCCATTTCGTCCTCCATCAGAAACTGGCCGGTGTAACCTTTGGCCACGCCCACCGTCTTGCCCGCCAAATCCTCAATGGCCGATATGTCCGAGCCTTCGCTTAAAATCAAGTACTGCACCGATTTGATGTAGGGGACCGAAAAATCCACGCTCTCCTTGCGCTCGTCGGTGATCGTGAACCCCGAGATCGCCATGTCGCCCTTTCCGCCCTTGATCGCCATCAATATGGAGTCGAAATTCGCTTCCTTAAATTCGGCCACGGCCCCCAGCTCCGCCGCTATCGCCTTCGCGATCTCGATGTCAACGCCCACAGGCTTGCCATCGGCCAAAAATTCGAACGGGGAAAAATTCGGGTCGGTGTAAACCACTATCTTGCCGGAATTTTGGATCTTTTCCAGTTTGCCCGTGGCCGAAGCGCAGGACGCAGCCGAAAATACGACCGCGCAAAGCAGGACCAAAACAAATATTTTCTTCAAATTCTTCAAAAAAACCACTCCTTCTTTTATTTTCGATAAATACGGATGTGCTGCTTTAGATTATATCATATCAAAGAAAATAATGCAAGAACAAATTTTTTAAGTTTTTTTGACTTTATGCGATTCCTTGGCCACGGCGCCGTAGGTGGCGGTCATGCGTTCCTTTTCAAACAGGCTCTTAGTTTCGCCGTTGCCCGGCCCGATGGACATCCAGTAGACAAAATATCTTTTGTTTAAGTCGATCGATTCGGTCACATACGCGCTCTCTTCGTCTTTTACCGAATTCGCGATTTCGCCCAAGGGGTTTATTATCCTCGAGGAAGCCGCACCTTCATAGCCGGCCACGACGACGTGCACCCCGTTTGTTCTCGCTATCGCCCTTTGCACCAGCTCGTCTTCGCCCATCGTGGGCACAAAGATGATTTCGGCGCCCATCAGCGCGAGAGTGCGCCAGTTTTCCGGGAAGAACTGATCGTAGCATATGAGAACCCCGATCCTGCCGAAGTCGAGGTCGAACACGCGGTGTCCTTCGCCCGGCGTGGTCCCCCATTCGGCCTCCGTCAGGGGAAGGTGGGTTTTTTGATATTTGCCGCAGACGGCGCCGTCGCGCCCTATTATCACCGCCGTGTTGTATATCGCCTCTTTTTCTTTTTCGTTCATCGTGAAAATGATGTATGTATTGTATTTTTTCGCGTATTCGCCCAAAATGCCGGTCAGAGGCCCGGGAACGGGCTGCGCTTTTTGGTTTGAGGCGCTGTCGTCATAGCAGCTCTCGTAGACGAGCTCCGAGAGCAAAATCACGTCAGGGCTCGATTTGCCCGCTTTTTCTATGATTTCGATCATGCTTTTCAGGTTTTCCTCGCGGGTTTCGCGGCGCTTTTTGAATGTGGTCGCTATCTTCGCGCATCTTTTCGGCTCTTCGGCCTTGTCCGAGGTTTCAAGGCTTATATTGTCCCATTCGACGACCGCTTCCGGGCACCATCTCGCCCCTATCTCGACTGTCAGATATGCGGTGCCTTTCGGGGCGTCGAGTTTCCTGCATAGCTTTTTTTTGCTTTTTTTGCTTTTTTTGCCTGTGTCGGCTATGTCGGCGTAGTCACGCTCCAAAAGTTTTTTTTGGCCGTCGTAAAAAGAAATCATCGCGAAAACGCTGTTCTCCTTGTTCTTCACGTTTTCGCAGCAAAAAAGAGCCGAAAAATTCACCATGTCAAAATCCGAAACGGCGATTTCGCCGCTCAGAAATTTGCCGTAAACATTCGGGTTGTCTCCCGTGGAAATTTTCAGCTTGCCCTCTCCGGCATAAAATTTCGGCGCCAGTTCCTCCCTTGGCGACCACGGGCTCCATATCGCGTTTTCCAAAAGATTTTTGTTTTTCATAAAATATATTCGCCTCCAATCTTATTTGCATTCTACCATATTTTTAAGCAAAGGTCAAGGCGCGAACAGATATTTTTGCATTTTTTGAAATACGAAAAAATAATTCGAATAAACATTCTTTTTTCGCTTGACAAAACGCTCTTTTTTTGGTATAATTTTAGTCATGAGAAGCAAAAATCAGGAGATAATATTTTATGCCCAAAAAACAACAAATCCCAAAAAAAGAGCCCGCCTTCGTCCTCGACCAGAAGATAACCGAAACGCTGGAAACCAATTTCATGCCCTACGCAATGACCGCGATAAAGTCGCGGGCGATACCCGAAATCGACGGCCTGAAGCCCTCCCACAGGAGGCTTCTTTACACAATGTACAAAATGGGGCTGCTCTCCCCCGGGGCCGCCAAGACCAAATCGGCCAACGTGGTGGGCCAGACAATGAAACTCAACCCCCACGGGGAGAGCGCGATTTACGAGACGCTGGTGAGGCTGACTCGGGGCAATGAGGCGCTCATACACCCCTTCATCGACTCGAAAGGCTCCTTTGGCAAGCAGTATTCGAGGGATATGGCATATGCCGCCTCGAGATACACCGAATGCAAACTCGATTCCATCTGCGCCGAACTGTTCGAGGGAATAGACAGGGACGCGGTCGATTTCGCCGACAATTACGACAGCACCTCAAAAGAGCCCCTGCTTCTTCCCTGCTCGTTTCCCAACATACTCGTCTCGCCGAATATTGGCATAGCGGTGGGCATAGCGAGCAACATATGCTCGTTTAACCTCGCGGAGGTGTGCGACACCGCCATGGCGATGCTAAAAAAGGAAAGCATTTCCGTAAAGGAAATCATGCAGATACTGAAAGCCCCCGATTTTTCCACCGGGGGGCAGCTTATCTTCGACGAAGCGGCGCTCGGGGAAATATACAGCACCGGCAGGGGCAGCGTGAAAGTGCGGGCGAGGTATTCCTACGACAAATCAAGCAACTGCATAGAAATATACCAGATACCCTACACCACCACCGCTGAAGCCATCCAGGAAAAAGTGGAGCAGCTCGCAAAAGATGGCAAAATCAAGGAGATAAACGACATACGCGACGAAACCGACCTCGGCGGGCTCAAGATAACGATCGACTTGAAAAGGGGCGCGGAGCCGGAAAAGCTCATGCAAAAACTGTTCAGGTCCACCCAGCTCGAAGACAAGTTCCCGTGCAATTTCAACGTATTGATCGCGGGAAGCCCGCGGCTTTTGGGCGTGAAGGACATTTTGAGCGAGTGGATCGCCTTTAGGATAGAATGCGTGAAACGCGAGCTGTACTTCGATCTCGGCAAAAAAAAGGAAAAGCTGCACCTGCTAAACGGCCTGAAACAAATTTTGCTCGATATCGACAGGGCGATTAAAATAATCAGGGAGACCAAAACCGACAAGGAAGTTGTGCCCAATTTGGCCGGCGCCTTTAAAATCGACGAGCTCCAGGCCGATTACATCGCGGAGATAAGGCTCCGCCAGCTCAACCGCGAATATATAATAGAGCGCACGAGCGAAACCGCCGAACTCGAAAAGGCAATAGAGGAAATCACCGACACCTTGAATTCGCCGGAAAAACAAAAAAAGATAATCGCGAAACAGCTCGAAAACGTCAAAAAGAAATACGGAAAGCCCCGCCTCACTCAGATCATCTACGCCGAAGAGGAGGAAACCCCCGATGAGGCCGAGGAAGTCGAAAACTACGGAGTGCACCTGATTTTTACGCGGGACGGCTACTTCAAAAAAATAACGGCCCAGTCGCTTAGGGGCAACGACGAGCAGAAGCTCAAGGAAAACGACGAAATCACGCTCGAAAAAGAAGCCCAGAACATCGACGAGATACTGTTTTTTTCCGACAAGGGGCAGGTTTACAAGGCGAAAATCAGCGAATTCGAAAACATGAAGGCTTCGGTGCTGGGCGACTACATCCCCGCCAAGCTCTCGTTCGACGAAGGGGAAAAAAGCGTCTACGCCCATATAACCGGCGACTACAACGGGAGCATGCTTTTTTTCTTCGAAAACGGGAAGACCGCGAAAGTCCCGCTCGAAACCTACAGGACAAAGCTAAACAGGAAGAAGCTGACCGGGGCGTTTTCCACATCCTCGCCCATAACGGCGGTTTTCCACGTTTTCGAGGGCGAAAACGCCGAATTTCTGCTGCTGTCCTCCGACAACAAGGCGATTGTCGTAAGCTCCGACATGATCCCGGCGAAAGCCACGAGGACCACGGTAGGCGTGGAAACGATAAGCCTGCCAAAAGGCAGGGAGCTTTCCGCCGTCGTCAAAAATCCGGGCATGCTGTACCAGAATGCCGAACAGTACAAAAAAACCAAAATACCCGCCAGAGGCAGCGCTTTTACGGCCGTGGACATAGAAAAGGACCAGATTTCGATGGACCTGATAATCGACGATGTGGACAATTAGCAAAAATCGGGGAAAAAAGAGCGCCGGGCCAAAAACCGCCCGGCGCTCTTTTTATTTGTTCTTGCGTTTCGTGAGCTTCATCGTGACAAAAGCCGTGACGATGCATGCGGCGGCGGCTATCGCGATCCCTATGAGCCCGCTGTCGCCCGTTTTGACCGAACCGGTGAACTCGTCCGCTTTGGCTTGAAGGGGGAGGGCGAAGACAAACGCGGCCATCCAAAATATTTTCAAAAATTTTTTTATCAATTTCATAGCGAAAACACACCTTATATCCCAATAATTTTGATACATGAGCTTCTCGCGTTTCCGATGTACCGAGATCATTATAGCATAAAAAAAATCAATTGTCAATGATTTATTAATAAAAAATTAAAAATATTTTCAATTTTTTCGGATTTTTCGGATTTTTCAGATAAAGATCATGGGCTTGCAAGCGGGCCCAGCTTCATATTCCCTTATTTCCCCCAGCGCGAATAGGGCGTTTTCATGGTCGTGCATCAAGATTTTGTCCCCCAAAAAAAATTCCCCGGGATTTTCCGCCTTTATTTTATGCATATATATCTCCGCCCCGTTTTTGGCGAGCCTTGAATAAAATTCCCCTAAGGTTATTTTTTTCTGCGCCACGCCACCCAAAAAATCCCCGCACGAGACGAGCAGCGCCCCCAAACCCTCAATTCCCCGTTCGGCCTTGCAGGTTTCCAAATATTCGGGAGCATGCGCCCCAGAGACGCAGAATTCCCCCGAGCGCGTCCGCTCCAGCGCGGCCATCGCGCCGCCGCACGAGAGTTTTTCGCCTATATCGTGGCAGATCGATCGTATATACGTCCCTTTGGAGCACTCTATGTCCAATATGTATTCGCCCGGGATATCGGTTTTTTCGCAGCTTATGGAATATATCGCCACCGCCCTGGGCTCGATTTTGACCTCTTTGTTTTCCCTCGCGTATTCGTACAGCTTTTTGCCGTTTATTTTTATCGCGCTGTAGATGGGGGGCGTCTGCCATATGCTCCCCAAAAAGCTTTTTGCCGCCCCTCTCACTTCGTCAAGCCCGGGCAAGGGGCCATTTGCGCGTCCTGTCACATTTCCCGTGATGTCCATGGTGTCGGTGGCAATGCCCAGTTTCAGCACCGCGCGGTACGCCTTGTCGCGCGCTAAAAACAAGTCGGACAGTTTTGTGGCGCTCCCCACAAGGATCGGGAGCACCCCCGAGGCCAAAGGGTCCAAAGTCCCCGTATGCCCCACTTTTTTCGTGCCGAAAAGCCGGCGGGCGAAATAGACCATATCGTGGGAAGATGGGCCCGAGGGCTTGTTTAGGTTCAATATTCCGTTTATGTTTTGCGCGTCCGTCATAAAGCTTCCGTTATTTTTTCCACGAGCTCCCTCTCCAATTCCTCCGCGTCCGCATAGCCTTCCGCTTTGCAGCCCGCCGCCCTGATATGCCCGCCGCCGCCGTATTGCTCGGCGATTTTGGCCACATTCACATACTGGTTTGAGCGCAGCGATATTTTGAATTCATCTTTCTGGTCGGTCTCTTTTATGGTGAGGCCCACTTCGACGCCCTCCACGCTTTTGGCTATTTCGTTTATTCCCTCGATTTCCGCCCCTTCGAGCCCTGCGGCTTTCTTTATCTCGTTCGTTATGGTCACAGCCGAGATTTTGCCGCCGCAAAAAAATTTCAGGCAATTGTACGCCAAGCGTTCCATGGCTATCTGCGTTCTGGTTTTGCTTTGGAAAACGAGGCGGTTCAGCCCGGCGAAATCGAACCCGGTCGCCATGAGCTTTGAGGCTATCGACATCGTTTTCGGCGTGGTCGAGCCGTACCTGAAAGAGCCGGAATCGGTGATTATGGCCAAATATATGTCTTTGGCGAAGCCGGGGTCGATTTGCAGCCCCGCCATGGCCGCCAGCTCGAATATGATCTCCCCGGTCGCGGAAGCTTTGTCGTCGACATAATTTTCCTTCCCGTAAAGGGAGTTTGTATAATGGTGGTCGATCACGAGGTCTATCTTGTTTTTTGAAATATCGTCCGAATAATATTTCGCATATCCGCCGATCTGGCTCGGCGCGGCGGCGTCCACGCAAATGATATGTTCCGGGACGAACCCCGAAGCTTCGGCGAGCGCCGAATCCAGCCCCGGCAAAACCCCGAAATATCCGCATATGCGCTCGCTTGCCTCGGTGCCGCAGACCACATTGGCCCTCTTGCCCAAGTTTCCGAATATTTTTTTCAATCCCAGCGCCGACCCCAAGGTGTCGGGGTCGGGGTCGATGTGGGCCACAATCAGCACATTGTCAAATGAGAGCACCCGCTCTTTCAATCCGCATAGAGACAAGATATCGTTCATATTTCTTAGTTCAATCCCAAAAGCACTATCACCGGGAGCATCCAGAAGCTCTGGAACAAAAACAGATGCCCCGCGTTTATCCCCAAAAGCTGCCCCGCGATTCCGAGGATCAAAGCCAAAACCAGCCCCGCCGCGAAAGCGAACGCCTGGAGGAACACGTTGGTTTTCATCAAAGTCTTTATTTTGTCCGCGATCACGACCGCCCCGACGAGGGATTTCACCGATTCCTTCGAGACCACGGGCGCGTCCACGCATTCGGCGGTTTCGTAGATGTCGGCGGCATCCTTTAATTTCAGCACCCTCACGGGATATTTTTTCACGGTGCCTATGGCCGCGACCAGGTCGTCGTCGATATTGGGGTCGAATGTGCGTATGCACAGGCCCGCGTTTATCTTTTTGATGTTTTTGATTATATCGTAAAAATCCGGCGAAATTTCGTACGCTATATATATTTTCGCCATCAACTTGGATTCCGAGGCCAAAAACATTATGCTCCCAAGGCTCTTCACGAACGCTTCGTCGACATCCGAAGAAAACGGCTCCAGGCCCAACTTCGATATATAGCCCCCTTTGCCCACAAACATCTTTTTGCCGTTCAGCGAAAAACATATCCCGTCGTCGTCGATCCCTATCACTTTCACGTCCCGTTCGACCGCCGCGTCGTAATTCACCGATGCTTTGAATGTTTCCGCAGGGGGCATATTCAGTTTGTCGAAAATGACGCAAAGGCTTTGCATCACCGTATCTATCCTGATGCCGTTGCACACCCTTATCCCGGAAATCCTTATCTGCTCCGCCGGAAAAATATCTTTGTCATATACCGAAATGATCGGCGTCCCGGCGCTTTCCTCCATGCTCTTCGCGCCTATGAACGCCGCCCCTATGCGGCGGGCCTTTTTTTGCGCTTTGAAGGCCGGGTACGCCCCCGTCAAAAACGAGCAAAGCGGCACCGAGCCGAGCATCAGCACGGCGGCGGACGAGAGCGAGGCGTACCAGTCTTTCTCCCGGCCCACCCCCATTGTTATGATGAACATCGCCAAAGCCGCGAGAGCGGAAAAATAGACAAAATATTTCACGGGCCCGCCGGGGTGCTTGTCCTTATATGTCCTCGTGAAAAAATTTGCGACGAAGGGCGCGCTCACCACCCCGCCAACCAAAGAACCGAACGCCGCCACGTCAGAAAACAATTCGGCTTCCCGCCTGACCGATCTGTACGACCGGGAAAAACCGTGAGGCGGCGTGGATTTCGGGGTTTTGGAAGGCTCGATCAGGCTGAGGGCGTATTTTGGCTTAGTCGAGGAAACGGTTTTGAAGCTGTCTATTTCCGCGCTTATGTCGAGCAGGTTGTACAGGCTTATCATCACCAGCGAATAGGCAGCCAGCGAATTGTAGAGCGCCATTTCGGGGTTGTTGTATCTGAAGTTAAGCGTCAGGACTGTGTGGGCAAATGAGACCGCGACAAAAAAAACCGATATGGAATAGGCGTTTATGTTTGAGTAAAACATCGATTTCACGCCGTAAACCAAGGATTTGTAATTTATGGCCGCCACAAGCGCCAAAAGTTGCATATCTATCCAGATATATGGCAGGTTATAGTGGTATATATTGAGAATGCCCGGCATTTTCCATTTCAGATAAGGCGCGATCTCCATGTAAAACAGCATCAAAAACAGCGCCGCCCCCCCCGCGAGCCTCACGAGAGCGGATATATATTCGTTTCTGTAGGAGTCGAAAATGTCTTTGAACTGCTCCCGGTTCGCAAACTCCCTGTCCGTGGCCCGGTAAAAAGTCTTTGGGGAGGGTTTTTTCATGACATTGCCCGTGCGATCCCCCTGCCCGGGCCTGCCTGCGGCATCTGCCTTTCCGGCCGCGAAGTCGTACGGCCCCGGGCGGCTCCCGCTTTCCGGATTTTGCTCGCGGCCTATCCCGATGGCTTTGAGCAGCTCTAAATCCATGTCCGACTGCTCCGTTTCGCCGCCGTCATTTTTTTGGACCTCCCACAGCACATTTTCGGGGTATCGCTTCTCCGGCGGCGGTTTTTGCGGCTCCGGGCTCACGGGTTTTTCAAAAATATCGGGCTTCTCCGGCTTTTTTTGATTTTCGGCGGTGTCTTTGCGCTCCGCGTCATTTGCGCTGTTGTAGATGGAATTGTCCAATGTGTCCTGCAGCTCCTCGAACAGGTCGCTCAATTTTGACGGGCTTTTTTTTTCGTCGCTCATATGCTTTTACCCTTAATTTCAATCTTTCCTTTTTCTTTGGCGGGATATTTCATACATGAATACCGCGCAGGCGCAGGATACGTTCAGTGAGCCTATTTTTCCCGCCATCGGGATTTTCACCAAGAAATCGCTTTTTTGCAGCACGAGCGGCGACAGGCCCTCGCCTTCGTTTCCCACGGCCAGACACAGCGGTATATCGTAATCCATTTCGCAGTAATCCGAGAGCGGGCTGCTTTCCCCCGGATTTTTGCCATCCCCGCCTGCGTCCAAGGCGGAAGCGAATATCCATATCCCCTTTTGTTTGAGCTCTTCGACCGCCGCCGCGATATTTGGCACTTTGGCGATTGCCATATGCACCGAAGCGCCTGCGGAAATTTTCGCGACAATGGGCGAAACCCCTGCGGCGTTTCGTCTCGGTATTATTATCCCGTGGACCCCCGCGCATTCGGCCGTCCGGATTATCGCGCCGAGGTTGTGCGGGTCCATTATTTTGTCCGCGATCAGAATAAAGGGTTTTTCCCTGCGGGCCTCGGCGATTTTCAGGATGTCGCCGATTTGGCAGTACTCTTTCGCGGAAGCCATGGCGATGACCCCTTGATGCGCGGAATTTTTTATCATGGAATCGAGCTTGGCCTTCTCCGTTTCGATCACGGGTATGGATTTTTTCAAAGCCTCGGCGAAAATCACGGTTATCGAGCCTTCCCGCGCCCCGCTCTGGACAAACAGCTTGTCGATCGGCCTGCCGCTTTTCAGAAGTTCGAGCACCGCGTTTCTGCCATAGACCATCCCCGAATCCTCCGCCTCCGCGGCCGGCGGCGGCGCTTCTTTGACAGCCTCCTTGGGTTTTGCGGGCCTTTCGGGCTTCCGGGCATATCCGGGCTTTGCGGGTTTTGCGAATCCGCCCGGCCTGCCGGGCTTTTCAAACTTCCCGAAACTGCCGGATCTGTTGCCGCCGTCCTTTGAGAACGGCTTTTTTTTGGGGCTGAAGTCTCTCCTGTCGGTTTTCATAAAAGATTTTATCCACTCCGATTTTATTTATTTGACGTGAGCTAAGCACATTATAATATATTTTTTGCGATTTTGCAAGATATTTTTAAAAAACAAATTAAATGTTCACAAATATTTGTTATAGTAAATTATTATTTTTGTCACGGAGCTATTTCGAAGTTGGTATATTTGCAATTTTTGGCGGGAAAAATAAGGCGCATGAAAAGATATAAAGCGGTTTGGCTGCCCGCTTCCGCGCTGTATTGGCTCATGCCCGCTTTTTATGTGCTGGAGCTCGAATGCTTCCACAAATATCCGAAATATTTTTTGGAAAAATACCTGCCGGATCATATTCCGGTGCTCGTTTTCGATTTGATTTTGATATATGTATTGTTCGCGGCGTTTTTTTTTCTGACGAAAAAAGCCTGGATAAACATATTGCTTTTCAACGCGCTGGCTTTGGCGGTCTCGCTGACCAACTACATAAAATACGCGCTCACGGGCGAAAATTTTTTGCCCCACGACATCATAATGGCGACAAACATAGGCCAGATCGCCGGGTTTGTGTCCATAGAGTCGGAATACTGGATGTGGTTTTTTGGCGCCGTCTCCGTTTTTTCCGTGGTTTTCCCCGGGATTTTCGCCAAAGACGCTCCGTTTGCCCCCTATATCCGCCTGCCCGCCGCTTTCGCGCTGATCGCCGCTTTATTCGTGTTTTTCGGCAACGGGGCGCTTTCGGGGGATGTGTTCAACCAGATCGGGATGTATTTTGAATCCACGGACAATCAAAGCACCAATTATGAGGCGAACGGGTTCATCGGGGGATTTGCCATCAATGCGGCTTCGTTCTCGATAAGGAAGCCCGAAGGGTATTCGAGCGCGAAACTGCGGGAAGCCCTTGGCGCATACGCCGAGATTTTGCCGGATGCGGATTTTAAAAGCCCGGATATAATACTCATACTCAGCGAAAGCTTCTGGGACCCGAGGCTTCTTCCGGGTTCGGAGATTACGCCAAGCCCTATTGAAAATTTCGACAAATTGAGCCTTCGCGAAAATGCGCTTGCCGGGAAATTGTTGGTTCCAGCTTACGGGGGCGGGACTATACGCACCGAATTCGAAGTTTTGACGGGACTTACCTGCGACGCATTGCCAAACGGGGTGGTGCCGTATAACATAATCAAAAAAAACGTGACCTCGTATATTTCGTATTACAAGAGCTTGGGATACCGCGCGGTCGCGGTGCACCCGTATTTGGCCAGATTCTACCGAAGGAACACAGGCCTGCCTTTTTTGGGATTCGATGAATATCTCGCCGAATCGCTTGCCGAAATAAAAGAAATCACGCCGGAGGTGATAAGCGAATCATACCAATACACACTTGACCGAGTTTTCGCGCAATATATAAAATATTTTTTGGAAAAGGCGGAAAAAAAAGACGAAGCTCCTTTGTTTTTGTTCGGAATATCCATAGAAAACCACCAACCGTACTCCTACAAATATAATTGGGTAAATTTTAAGTTCAGGGCGCAAAATCCAAATCTGAGCAAAACCGATTTTCATTTTTATGAAAATTTCATTCATGGCATATGGAACGCGGACGAAGCTTTGGGGCAGATCTGCGAATTCATCGACTCCCGGAAGCGCCCTACGGCGATCGTCTTCTTCGGCGACCATCTGCCCGCGATATGCTCGAATTATTCGGCATACATAGATACCGGGTTCATAGAAGACATTTACTCCACGGATTCGAGGCTCCAGCTCTATACCACGCCCTTTATCGTTTATTCGAATTTTCCGCTCAAAAAAGAAAACCTCGACGGCGATGTATATGCCGCATATGACCTGCTGAATATATTATCAAGCCTGATCGGCTCCGGCAAAACGCAGTATATGAGCTATTTGGACGCGCTTCGCGAGGAGCTGCCGTATTACAATAGAAGATTGATGATGAATATAACGGAGCGGCAGCGGGAATTGTTGAAAATACAATATTACGAGACATACAGGCGCATGACAAACTAAGAGTCCGGCGCGCCGCCGCGCCCGGCGGATCTGCCGTATATCACGAGCAGGCTCATCGGGGAAATTTGATCAATCGCCTCTTGCGATTCGGACACGCAGAAATCAAAATGCCTGACATCTCCGTTTTTCGGCGATATCAATACATATTTTTCGCCGTCTTTTATCGGGTTTTGCTGTGCCCCGCATATGTCGCGGTTTATTATCGATGTCATTGTCCGGCCTTTTTCGATGTTTTTTGTCTGCAGCACGTCGAGATTTTTTTTGCTGTATTTATCTTCCAAAATAACGCCGCCGATATGCTCCGAAAGGTATTTAAAGACTATGCCGTCCGGGGAGAATTCTGTTTTTGCCCGCGTGACCCTCAATGCGCTTTCGTTGACGGGATGGAAGTAACAGGCGTGGCGTATTTTCAGTTTTTCGCTGTTCTTTATGATCATATGAAGCACGCCGGCGGCATATATCCCGGTGAATGCCGAACCGTATCTGTCCCACAAATAATTCCATTCGTCGAACGCGATGGGTTTGCCTTTTAAATAATTTGCCGCTTTTTCCAAATGAGGCAAAAGGTAGTCAAACGGCGCGTCCACGACTTTTTGAATATCGTTTTCGTCGTTTATGCAGCCGTACGCTTCGCTGTGGTCATTTAAATAATTATGCAGCGAGGCGACATCGAATTTATCATAAGTTTTCAAAAAATCATCAGTCCACCCGCAGAAAGACCCATCGGCGTCAATCCACGTCGATGCCACCGCCTCGATCGAAGGATCCGCTTTTTTCATCGCCGCTATGAATTTCGCGGTAGTCGCGGCGGCAAGTGTTCCGTCTGCGTTCATGCCGTTTTTGCCAAACCCGGCAATCTCGTTGCCTATGTACCACACTTTCACATTATATGGCTCGGCGTGTCCCCTCGATATCCTGCGCCGTCCCCATTCGGTGTCATTTGACCCGTTGCAGTATTCGACAAAGGCGGCGGCGTCCTCCGGATCGTTGTCGGAAAGCCTCACTGTGATCTGCGGCTTGGCTCCCACATACCTGCATGCCATGATAAATTCATCTATGCCGACATCATGCGGGTCTGTCCCCGATGTTTGCGGCAAAAGAAAAGGCAATTCTGTGATATAGAACCCTTTTCGTTCGCACGGAGGCAAAAGACCGTCTTTCCAATCGTAAAATTCCGCGAAACAGCCGCCGGGAAATCTCAGATTTCCGGGCCGCATTTCTTTTATTTTGTCCAAAACGTCTCTTCTCATGCCGTGATAACTGTCGCATTCGGTCAGTGAAAGAGCCTGTATTTTAGGGTTTGCGGAATCGTCCCATGTTATTTCCAGCACGCAATCGGAAACGGAAGGCAATATCCCGAACCGGTGCTCGTCATATTGCAGTTTCCCGTTTCCCGGGACAATGAAATCCTTTTCATGGAAAATCTTGAAATACCGGCTTTTTATAACCATTTTTACCGCGACCGGCTTGTCTGAGCTGACCCAGATTTTGAATATATAGTCTATATGGCTCAAAAACACGAGTTGATTCGACTGCTGTCCGATTCCCGCGATGTTATCCCGCTTTATTTCATAGAAACCGGGCAAAACGTCCGAAGCATCTCTTTGTAGCTTGCGGTTTATGATCATTTCGCTGTATAGCCCGCCGAAACCCGTTTTCCTCGTTATTTCGAGGTTATGCCCGAACAGGGAAGCTTCGCATATGTTCATGCTTCAATAATCCGTCCATATTTTTATTGTTTTATTCGATATTCAATATTGTTTCTATCACTTTGTCATAATTTTTTTGCGCCCTGCCAACCGTGCGTTCATAGTACGAGGCGAAATCGCCGCTTGGCTTTTCCATGAGATCCCATAACACGAAAGCGAAACCCTGCCAGTTGTTGTAGATAAAACCGAAATCAATGACTATGTTCGTCGAAACGAGATCGAGCATTTCCTCCGATTCGATATCCCTTGCAAACTTGGTTTTGAGCGTTGTTTCATAAATCACCGGGCGCACCATTTTATAGCTTTCCGCAGCGAGCGCTTCCACTATCGTGCCTGCAAATTCGTAATCTTCCGCCGGAAGCGATCTCGGTATTCCTATCGTATCGGAATTGCCTTGAATTTGAGTGTAATAGCCGTCCTGCCGCTCATCGAATTTAGGTATCGGAATAAGCCCGAATTCGTCTTCCATATCCCTGAGAAGCGCGCAGTTGTTTATATACCCGTTGTAAAAAAGTGATTTGCCGTCGCGAAACTTC
>Ga0082212_10003348_pt1 | contig 22798 bp, 19 predicted proteins | sample TergutNt197P3_FD_71548 | JGI IMG/M metagenome (GOLD analysis project Ga0082212, IMG submission 71548) | Neocapritermes taracua P3 segment gut microbial communities from Petit-Saut dam, French Guiana - Nt197 P3 | ecosystem: Host-associated > Arthropoda: Insects > Digestive system > Gut ...
AGAAAGCCGAAATGGTGGATGTCAGCCTGAAGCTGTGGCAAGGGTTGACAGACCCCGTGATCTTTAGGCAGTTTCAAAAATTGGCTCTATCTATCTATTAGTGAAAACTCTCAATCTTTGTTTGATTTGAATCATTCTCCCGCTGTAACATGTTGGGATAAAACCTCGATGGCTGTAGCATATCTTGCCAGGCGCAGGTCAGCTTTTTCGTCTACAGTATCAAGTCTTGAACTGTCTGAATTGTGACGCAAATCGGCCAATTTAACATTAATTGCTACCTGGCTACCACTATCTTTAACTCTTTGAATATACTCCATATATGAAACCGAACTGTCATGAGTCAAAAGTTCTAATAATTCTATAACTGTCTCAGGAATCCCCTGCGATTTCATATCATCAATTGTCGTGGAAGTATCTTCAAGCACATCATGCAATAAAGCAACGCAGGTCGAAATCTCATCCCTCATTTGCTCTGCAAGATGAAAGGGATGGAAGATGTAAGGCAGACCTGATTTATCTACTTGTTCCTTATGAGCAGAAAAAGCTATTCTCATCGCTATCTTGGTAAGACGTGTATAAATCATCAATTTATCCTAATAGTATAAAAACTGAAATAGTTGCCTGTGGCTACAGTAGAGAATGGGACATTAAAGACTATATATGGCAACAAAAATAGAAATGCTTGTGGCTTGAGTATCATCTTTCCCCGACAATCCTTATTTGCAAGTGTTGTATTTTTGATGCCGGCGCAGGTTCCACAAGGTGGCTCATAGCAGATACTAGTTGCTGAAAATCAAATGTTGTATCCACACACATCCCGTGTGGCAAACTCAGTGGAATTGCGTAGGATGGTGTGTCGGAGAGTTTTGTTAGCCCTTTCACTAAGCGATCTGGACATGCTACTGCGATGACTATTCCGGGGTTAGACTGCTTTGCTTCGTTGTATGCGGCTCGACTTCGCGGAGCAACCCTGACATCCCATCCATAAGCCTGAGTAGCTTCGGCGGCATTTTTTATTGTGCATTTGCCACATCCAAAGCATGAATGAATGTCTTCGACAACCCGCGACTTGCAACTAAGTAGTTGAATACAGTGTGGCAGTAGCACTACGGCAGAGCGAGCCTTTTTTGAGCTAAACGCCTGAGTAATGCGTTGGTTGTTCCAAGCGCAAAATGAGATGAGCCATTGCTCTTCGAGATTTAGTATTTGAAATATTGGTCGCAATGATTGTAGCCAGTAGCCATCCCAACGCACGATCAAACTTCGCTTTGCTAAATAAAGGCTACCGATGTTGAATGTACTTTGAAAATCTGCAAGGATTGCAACAATCCCAATTAGTGCCCACCCTGCCAAATTTGGATAGTACAAAACAATTGCGACAGACAGGGCGATACCCGCCAATGGAATACCTCGGCGAAATATCAGGAAAAAGGTAGGGGTATGTTGCACGGCTTCCGGATCGCAGATATGGATATTTAGTCTGTCACAACTGTTGCTATTATTCTAGTTTTCGGTTGTCAGTTTTCATTTGCAAGAGGCTCACTATAGGTATTTAGTAATCCTGACGGGTTTTGAAAAGGGTCATATTTCCAGCAATCTCTCTCGTTTGGCTTTTAATATTCTGTCCCTTATTTCGGCGGCTATTTCAAATTCCATTCTGGAGGCATGGCGTTGCATTAGAGTTTCAAGTTTTTTGACCTGTTGGTTAAATTCAACATCGCTCAAATACAATAGCGGTTCTTCGGCCACAACTTCTTCTTTTGATACATTTATAAATTCCCGCGAGAGGGCTTCGCCTAAAACATCATCTATATTTTTTTTGATGGTCTCTGGGGTAATTCCGTTGATGGCGTTGTATTCAAGTTGCTTTGTCCTACGGCGGTTTGTTTCGTTTATGGCGGTATCCATTGAACCAGTTATCTTTTCGGCGTATAGTATGGCCTTTCCATTCAAGTTGCGGGCGGCACGTCCAATTGTTTGAATTAGGCTTCTGTGGTTGCGTAAAAAACCTTCTTTATCTGCATCTAAAATCGCCACGAGGCTTACTTCGGGCAAGTCCAAACCTTCTCGCAACAAGTTGATACCAATCAATACGTCTATTGTTCCCCTACGCAAATCTTTTAGTAGCTCTACCCTTTCTAAGGTATCAATTTCACTATGAAGATATTCGGCTTTGATACCCAATTCCCGGTAAAAGGTTGTAAGTTGTTCGGCTAATTTTTTTGTCATGGTGGTGACTAGAACGCGCTCATCTATCTCTACTCTCTGGCGTATTTCCTCAAGGAGATCGTCAACTTGGTTGGAAGCTGGCCGAACTTCTACTATAGGGTCTACCAGCCCTGTTGGTCTTACGACTTGTTCGATGATTGTTCCGCCACATTTTCCAAGTTCATAGTCGCCCGGTGTAGCACTTACAAATACAATTTGGTTAAGGCGGTCTTCAAATTCTTCAAATTTTAGTGGACGGTTATCGAGGGCGGCTGGTAGCCGGAAGCCATATTCGACCAAGGTACGCTTGCGACTTTGATCGCCATTATACATACCCCTTAGCTGGCCGGTGGCGACATGGCTTTCATCCATAAAAAAGATAAAATCCTCCGGAAAATAATCCAGTAATGTATGTGGTGGCTCGCCAATATCTCTGCCATCTAAGTAGCGACTATAATTTTCGATTCCGGAACAATAGCCCATTTCCTTCATCATTTCTATGTCGTATATAGTACGCTGGCGTAGCCTTTGAAGTTCGACTATCTTCCCTTCAGACCTAAATTTCTCCTCCTGAATCTCCAAGTCTGCTTTTACTATTCGAATTGCATTCGTCAAATTGGCTTCTTCGGTGACGTAGTGAGATTTTGGCCAGATCGTCAACGATTCTAACTTTTCAATCACTGTGCCTCTGAGGGGATCGAAGGTTGAAAGCCTTTCTATTTCATCTCCGTAGAGTTCAACCCGGTAGGCTGTGTCCTCATAGGCGGGATATATCTCTATTACATCTCCCCTAACGCGGAAAACGCCTGGCTCGAAGGCAATCTGGTTTCGCAGGTATTGAATTGCTACAAGGTCGCGCAATAGCATTGATCTGTCTCTGTTTTCGCCAACTCGCAAGCGAACACTCAAGTCTAGATAACTACTTGGATTGCCTAATCCATAAATGCAACTGACTGATGCCACTACGATTGTATCTCGCCTTTCAAGCAGGCAACGGGTTGCACTGAGGCGTAATTTTTCGAGTTCATCATTTATCTTGGCATCTTTTTCGATAAATAAATCCCTTTCAGGGACATAGGCTTCGGGCTGGTAGTAGTCGTAATAGCTAACAAAATATTCGACGGCGTTTTCGGGGAAAAACTGCTTAAACTCTGCAAATAGCTGTGCCGCTAAAGTTTTGTTTGGTGCAAATATCAGTGCAGGGCGGTTTAGACGGCATATAGTTTCTGCCATAGTAAAGGTCTTGCCCGAACCTGTAACTCCCAATAGGGTTTGAAAACGCTCCCCAGCCTGCACTCCGGCAACCAGTTGATTTATTGCCTCTGGTTGGTCTCCTGCAGGGGAATATGGGCTTGCTATCCTAAATGGAATGGCTTTGGGCATTATTCGTTAGTCTCCCCACTAACATACATCCACTTACCATCTTCCTTTATAAATTCGCTTAGTTCGCGGTGTAGCACCCTGCGTTTATTCATCTGGAGACTGGCATGGAATAGAACTGTGCCTGTTTCATCATTTTTTCCCCCCAATTCAGTTTTTAATACCTTTAGACTGATGCAACGGATATTAATACAGTATCGGCGCAGTTCTTCTGGGTCAATTTCCTGCCTCTTTGCCTCTGCGGTTGTTTGAATCAGGTAATCTACCCTAGATTCTGCATAAGCAGTAAACCTACTCCTCATTAGTGCCTGAGCAGTTTCTGGCAACCTCTGCCCTTTCAAATAGGGGGCGCAACATTTGTCAATCACTAAACCAGATGTGCAAGGGCAAAGACGGGACATGGGAAAACCTCTAACTGTAGACGATTACAGTGTACAGGCTACCTAAGGAATCAGGGAAAGCGATAAACTCAATTACGAAAAACTTTTTTTGATTTTTTTCTTGACAAGCTATCAATATGATAGCATATTGAAATCATATCCATTGGAGGAACACATGTTCAAAGAACAAAGCACAAAGGTCACGCAAGGCATTCCGGCGGTGTTGATTATTTCTTTGCTGTTTCTGGGTTCTGTGGCAGGGGTAATTTATTTTGGAATTCAGGCTGATAGGTATATAGGGCATGGTTCCCCTGGATTTTCAATTGTTATGATTATTTTGTGTTCGATACTGATATTGGTATTCGGAATTGCCTTTTGTGGTTTTTTCTTTCTAAATCCAAATCAATCTGCGGTGTTGCTGTTGTTTGGCAAGTATTGTGGAACGGTAAACAATTCGGGAGGGCTTTGCTGGGTTAATCCATTTATCATTGCTAAAAAAGTAAGCCTTAGAGCAAATACGTTTGAATCCACAAAATGCAAGGTAAACGACCTAGATGGAAATCCTATAGAAATTGCGGCGGTTGTCACATGGCGAGTAGTCGATACGGCGCAAGCTATTTTCAACGTAGAAAACTATATACAGTTTGTAACCATACAAAGCGAAGCGGCTTTGAGAAACCTTGCTACTCACTTTCCCTATGATGCCCATGACGATGAAAAAATAGCCCTGCGAAGCCACACTGATTTGGTGGCGGAAAAGCTCAAGATCGAGGTGGAAAAGAGGCTTGCTGAGGCTGGGGTAGAAGTCATCGAGGCCAGAATAAGCCACCTGGCCTATGCCCAGGAAATAGCCCAAGCGATGCTACAACGGCAACAGGCTGGAGCAATCATTGCCGCTAGAAGGCTTATTGTAGAAGGTGCGGTGGGAATGGTTGAAATGGCACTAGACCGGCTAGAGTCTAAAGGAAAAATCAGGCTGGACGATGAACGCAAAGCGGCAATGGTTTCAAATCTATTAGTAGTGTTATGTTCTGAAAGGTCTGCTCAACCTGTCGTAAATACAGGCACTCTTTATAGTTAATGACAACATGGCTGAACGCAAACCATTCCTGCTCCGCTTAGACCCAGAGGTATTAAGTGCCCTCCAAAAATGGGCAGAAGATGAAATGCGGAGCTTGAATGGTCAAATTGAATATTGTCTGAGACAGTCCCTTATTAGTGCCGGGAGATGGAAGAAAGAAGATCAGGAACAATCGTCGTGAACTCGGAAGGATAGCCAAAGATCAAGTAAACTGTCTTTCAGGAGGTGTGGATGGGTATCCTGGATGTGATTGGACCTATCATGGTTGGGCCAAGCAGTTCACATACTGCAGGGGCTTGCCGAATTGGCCTTTTTGCAAAAAAGCTACTGGGACAGAGGGCCATCAGTGCCAATTTTTTTCTGCACGGGTCATTCTCTGCTACAGGAGAAGGACACGGAACACCACTTGCTTTACTTGCTGGGTTAATGGGATGGTCTCCTGAGGACACACGTATCCAAAATGCAATGAAAATTGCTAATAAGTCCGGTTTGGATTACAAGTTTTCAGCTCAGGATTTAGGAAATGTGCATCCAAACTCCGTCATGATTCAACTAAAGGGCAAAAGTAACAAGGTCGAAGTTTGCGCCAGTAGCATAGGTGGAGGGCAGATAAGTGTATGGAGTATAGACGGGTTCGCAGTCGAGCTCAACGGTGAAAACCCTACCCTACTCGTCTCGTGCCCAGACAGAAGAGGCCTTATTGCAAGCATAAGCTCAATAATTGCTGAAGCTCAAATCAGCATAGCCGCGATGAAAGTACATCGAAATATCTTCACTGGCAAGAATATGATGACGATAGAACTAGATAACATGCCCCCTTTGAGCATTATTGATTCGATAAATAATTTGACGAACATCGACATGGTACGATTAATCTCAAGCGTATTTTCAGGTACTTGATATGTTTCAGGAATCCACAACTTTTCAAATGTTTTTGGAACAGGCTAATGATTGGCAAGTTCCTCTGCACAACGTGTTTCTGGACTATGAAGTAACCGTATCAAAAAGACCACGCAAGGTATTGTGGGAGATGATGAGGTCAAGAATTGACGTTATGCAGACTAGCATTAACGAGGGACTGTCCAAACCACAAAATAGTCGTAGTGGTCTCATTCGGGGGGATGCCAATCTGATGCAAGGCTGGATAGATTCTGGCCATTCTCTCCTCGACCCTCTCTTCTCAAAAATAATCGCATCGGCATTGGCTGTGGCAGAAGTAAATGCGTGCATGGGACGAATCGTGGCGGCTCCTACCGCTGGCAGTTGTGGAGTGTTACCGTCGGTGCTAATTACTTTGGCTCACCACAAAAAGATTAATGAAGATGAATTGATTGGTGCTTTTTTTACAGCCGGCGGCATTGGGATAGTAATCGAACAACGTGCAAGTCTGTCAGGGGCGGCAGGTGGGTGCCAGGCCGAGGTTGGCTCTGCCTCTGCAATGGCCGCCGGTGGACTGGTTGAAATGCTTGGCGGTTCCCCCGACCAAGTTGGTCATGCAATTTCTTTTGCCCTAACTAATGTGATGGGTCTGATTTGTGATCCTGTACTTGGCCTCGTGGAAGTTCCTTGCGCCAAACGTAATGTTTTGGGTGCTGTAAATGCAGTGGCCTGTGCAGAAATGGCTCTGTCTGGCCAAAAAAGTATCTTCTCGGCTGATGCCATTATCGAAACTATGGGGAAAGTTGGAAGAAAATTGCCTGAGGAATTTCGGGAAACTGCAAAAGGTGGGATTGCAACAATTCCCCTGCCAGACAAATTCTAGATTTGTCGAATATCAAAATTTATTAATAAGTCGCCAATTTTCAATACTTCAACAGCACACCAGACATTTGGCCGACCGCATCAGATTAAAAAATTTCCCAATTATGGCCAAGGTAAAATATCATAAAGTATCTGGGAGGGATATATGACAAACAGTTCCACAGAAAAGAAGGGAAAAGGGACAATATTTGTCAAAGCCGAAATCTGCAAGGGATGTTCGTTTTGCATAGATTTTTGCCCGACTAAAGCTATTGGCTTTTCTAATGAGTTCAACCAAAAGGGCTACCACTACCCCGTGTTGGTTTATGAAGAAAAATGCACGGGATGTGATCTCTGTGGCCTATATTGCCCTGACTTTGCCATTTTTGGGGTGAGGTATAAAGACCTGGAAGAAAGGCAATTGAAGCAGGCATGAACTAAATATCTATGAGTTGTTTTTTGGTTGTATTTTTTTATTTTTGATGAATTGGAGGAGACCTTGAAGGCAGACCCAAAAGGAGTTCTCACTGGAGTCCATTTCCTAGACGGAGACCATGCGGCTTGCGAAGGCGCGATTGCCGCAGGTTGTCGCTTTGTGGCTGGGTACCCGATAACCCCGTCTACTGAAGTTGTAGAGCGATTTGCCGCTAGAATCCCTACGGTTGGCGGATTGTTTATTCAGATGGAAGATGAAATTGCTTCTTCCATTGCAATCCAAGGGGCGGTCTGGGGTGGCAAAAAAGTAATGAGTGTTACTAGTGGCCCTGGTCTGTCGCTGATGATGGAGCACATCGGCTTTGCTGTTTGGACAGAAACTCCCTGCGTGTGGGTAGATGTGCAACGCTGTGGCCCCTCGACTGGTTTGCCTACCCAACCAGCCCAACAGGACATGCAACAAATTAAGTGGGGTAGCCACGGAGATTACGAAATAATTGCCATTTCTCCTAACAGTCCACAAGAATGTTTCGACCTGATGATAAAGGCTTTTAATTTAGCTGAGACTTACAGATGCCCTGTGTTTTTTATGATGGACGAAGTTGTTGGGCATATGACTGAGAGGGTTGAAATTCCGTCTGCCGACAAAATTGAAATAACTCCAAGGAAATATACAAAGAAAAAGCCGGGCGAATTTACGCTGTATGCTACTACCGAGGATGATTTAGTTCCTGAGATGGTGAAGGCTGGGGATGGATATAAAATCCATACTACCGGATTAACTCATGATGAACGCGGCTATCCTGCTATGACCATACAGGCACAGGAAAAAATGATGTCGCGCCTGATTAACAAAATCAGGCAGAATGCTCATAAGCTAGTTGATGTCAGGATGGATAGTTGCGAAGGTGCCGATGTGGTTGTAGTTTCGTATGGCATTACTAGCAGAATTGCACATGCCGCTATTGATGAGGCTAGAGCAAACGGCCTAAAGGTTGGACATGCCCGCCTTGTCATTTGCTGGCCTTTTCCTGAAAAATTATTTGCCGAATTGGCAGTAAAGGTTAAAGCCTTTGTATTCCCCGAACTCAATATGGGTCAGATGGTAAGAGAATTAGATAGGGCGGTGGCTGGTAAGGCAAAGGTTATATCAGTACCACATGCAGGCGGAACTGTCCACGAACCTAAGATCATCCTCGATGCCATTGTGGAGGCTACGCGATGACGCAAGATAACAACAACTATGCAGATGTAAAAAATCCACTTATGGATGTTTTGAGGCACGACAGGATGCCTCATATTTGGTGCCCCGGATGCGGAATTGGCACGAGTCTCAATTGCTTTGCCAGGGCTTTGGAGGGTTGTGGCCTCAATCTTGACAAAGTGGCGATTGTATCTGGCATCGGCTGTACCGGAAGGACCGCAGGATATATAAACCTAGATAGCTTTCATACTACCCACGGTCGGGCAATACCATTTGCAACTGGTCTGAAGCTCAGTAACCCCGAACTCAACGTTGTAGTATATTCCGGTGACGGCGACCTATTTGCAATTGGTGGAAATCATTTCTTCCACGCCGCCAGGCGGAACATGGATCTGCTGGTCATCTGTGTAAATAACTACACATACGGGATGACTGGCGGTCAGGTAGCTCCTACTACTCCGCTGGGGCCTACACAGACAACAATGCCTTATGGAAATTTTGAAAATTCATTCAACTTGCCATTCATTGCCGATGCCTGTGGTGCTACCTATGTCGCAAGGTGGACAGCCTATCACGTTAAGCAACTTGCAAAGTCTATGCAGGAGGGGTTGCTTAAAAAAGGATTCCGTTTCATTGAGGTGATGTGTCCGTGCCCTACCCTTTACAGTCGACGGAACAAGCTGGGTGATGGCGTTGACCAGATGCTTTACTACAAAGAAAAGAGTACGATTAAGAATGAGGCCAATACTAAGGAAGTTGAACTTTCATACCAAGGCGATATTATCGTTGGCAAATTTGTCGACAGAGAACGCCCGACATGGCTTGACTCGATGAATAATCACCTCAGCAAGGCACTGGGCGATTCTTTTTCGCCCTATGGAACAAACGGAGGCAATCATGGCCAAGACTGAGATTCGCGTTGGTGGTCTAGGAGGCCAAGGGGTAATCCTCTGTGCTTCTATTATCGGCAAAGCCGCTAGTATCCATGAAGGCAAAAACGCAACACTAATCCAAGCGTTTGGCCCTGAGGCGCGTGGGAGCGCGTGTTCGGCGCAGGTGAGTGTTTCAGAAGAAACCATTGGCTACCCTTATGTAACAAATTTGGATATCCTTGCGGTGATGAGCCAAGATGCTTTCAACCAGTTTGCCCCCACTCTTAAGCCCGGTGGCCTGCTCCTCTATGAAGAGGAATTAGTAAAACTCAATGACCGCTTACCAAAAGAAGTTAAGGCGTTTGCTATTCCCGCCACCCGTTTTGCAGAGGAAGTGGGGCGAAGGCTAGTCCTAAATATTGTTATGGTTGGCTTTTTTGCGGGCGTTACTAAGCTATGCTCCTTTGAGGCGTTTCGCAAGGCAACCCTCGACTCAGTTCCTAAAGGTACTGAAGACCTTAACATCAAGGCACTGCAAAAGGGCTACGATTTCGGCTTGAAACTGGTATCTGGCTAGTTCTTTTTTCAACTCAGATTTGAAGGATTTACAGTCACTCCAAAATTATCTATTTAGCATTACAGTCCTTTTAGATATTTTTTTGAGTGAGCCAATTGCAAAACTGTTTGGTTTTTTTATACACTTCGATTTATTGATTACCCAAATGGACCTAGACAAGTTTACAAAGCGCTACGAGTATGACCCCATCAAGGACAAAATTGGCACGGGGGGCTTTGGGGATGTTTTTAGGGCACGCGATACCTTAGAGCATGACTGGGTAGCCCTGAAGATTGCTAAAGTAGATCAGGAGAGCACACGTCTCAAAAGAGAAGTAGAAATGGCGGCGGCCCTAGAAGCCCATGCCAACATTGCTAAGTACATCGCATGTTATTCATTTTCAACGCTTACCGGAGAGTATGACTTTGCAGTAATGAAACTCTATGAAGAAGGCAACCTCAAGCAGTTACTAGAGAACCAAGACCTGCCTGATAACATTAAGGGGTATATACTCTATCAAGTATTAAGTGGCATAGAGTTTTTACACAACAACGGAATAATCCACCGAGACCTTAAGCCCCGAAACATACTTATTATCAAAGACGATAAGGGCAACTTTATACCATTGATTACTGATTTTGGTATAAGCAAAAAACTGGACTCCGAAAAAAGTTCGGCCTATATAAATTCGCTTGCCGGCGTTGGCACAATTTCTTATGCCTCGCCGGAACAACTTAAGACAGGTACGATCAAGAAAAACGCAGATCTATGGAGTTTCGGAGTTATAGCCTATCAAGCGTTTACAGGCCAGCTACCTTTCAATACAGGGCAACATGATTCGACAAGTGAAGCTGGGCGGCAGGAGCTATTTCGTCAGATTGCAAGTGGGGTGATACCACAAGCAATTAATTCCGTCCGTGAACCTTGGAAGGGTTTGATTCAGAAGTGTTTAGTGACAGACCCCGTTAAACGCGTAAAGAGTGCGACGGAATGCCTAAAGATGGTTAAGAATGAGCAACCAGTACTGATAAAGACTGGCGGCACCTATGATGGTGATACTAAGGTCATTGTGCTACCACCTGATGAACCCTCTGAGGAAATTATCGAAAACAAAGTTGGCGAGGATAGCAACAAAGACATAGCAGACGGAGAAAACAAGAAAGTTGGCGAGGATAGCAACAAAGACATAACAGACAGAGAAAACAAGAAAACTGGTCGCAGGATACTCTACATCGTTGCCTCCATTATTGCCGTTGTTGTCATTGCTGTCATTGGTGGACTGGCCTTGTTTTTCTCTGAATATTTCCCCAAAAAACCTGTTGCAATTGAACCTACTACTCCTGTGGTTTATGTGGCGGGTTGGGAAGAAGATTCCAGCGGAAAAAAATTCGCCATGCTTTGGGAAGACGACGTAGCAAAGCGTCTCCCCGATGGTAGTGTTGCCTATTCCGTCTTCGTATCGGGGGGTGATGTCTGGGTAGCTGGATGGCAGGAATTTTCTGGTGGAAAAACAGAAGCAAGACTGTGGAAAAATGGATCAAGGCAAAGCCTAGGAAATGGCAATAACGTATCCAGGGCCTTCTCTGTCTTTGTGGTCGGAAACGAATATTACGTGGCTGGATTTGAATTAGATTCCAGTGAACAGCCGTGCGCCATGCTTTGGAAAAACAATCAAGGAAGCAAACTTAACTCGGGAGGACTGCAATCTTTAGCGAATTCGGTGTTTGTATCTGGCTCAAAAGTATTGGTCGCGGGGGTAGGCATTACTCCACAAGGAAATATGGGAGCCTACCTATGGGTAAATGGTAGGCCAAATCTTCTCAGTGGTACTTCCGAGGAGGCAGAGGCAACTTCGGTCTTTGTATCTGAGTCTGTGGATGTGTATGTTGCTGGGTGGATGCAAACTGATGATGGTAAGAAATTGGCAATGTTATGGGAGAATTATGTAGACCAAAAATTAGGCAGGGAGAGCATCGAGGCAGAAGCAACTCAAGTCTTTGTGCTAGGTCAGGACGTAATAGTTTCTGGGCAAGAACCAAGCCGTACAAATAATCGCTTTGCCGCCGTGTATTGGATAAAAAACAATGGAAATAGCGATACTTTTAGACGCTCTAATATTGGAAATAGCATAACTTCAAGCGCATCCAACTCTGTTTTTGCAGTCGACAACGATATAATTTATTCAGCTGGTTATGAAGTCGACGAAGGAGGGAAACAACGTGCCACACTTTGGAAAAATAATAGGCCAAAGTACCTAAGTGATAGACGCTATAACGCTGAAGCTCACTCAATAGTGGTAAAATAAGAAGGGGGGTCAATTGTTTACAATAATTCGTTTCATTCTTATCTCACTACTTTGCACAACAGCAGTAGTTTGCCCTGCTCAAGGGAATGCAGGGAAAATTTTGGGAAAGCCAAACGAAAAGCCTCCACCTCCAAAAAAACCTGAGCCCAATACGACAAAGCCTGGCGAAAAACAACCGACAGGGTCTAGCCAAACAGCGGAGGATGAAGAAAAAATTAAAAATGCCAAAATCATATTAGAACAGAAAGTTCTGGAGGCAAAAAAGACGATTAATAGGCTGGCACCCAAATTTACTTTCACCCCAAAGTCGATAGACGAAGCCGAAAGTGAAGAAAAATTTGTCCATGAACTGAGTGACAAATTGCACTATGACTTTGATCGGAAGGGAATGTCATTTCAATATTACATCAAGCCCATTATCTATGGTGCATTTTTAGATTTTGATTCGATGTATATTTACGATAAAAACAAAGTCGACGTCACACGGCATGACCGTTTGATGCTAAATTTTGGAAATGGATTTAGTAAAGAAGTGAGGCTGAAAATAGATGCCTCCCCTACAAAGTATTATGAGATTAATAATGCTGTTGTTATCGAAAAAGCATCCCCTATCGACGTAATGGACTGTGAAGACACTTTCCGCCTGATTAGTAGTAACTTTGGGGCATTTAGCGTTACCCTTAGCGGGAATGGAAATAGCCTATTCATCGAATCGTTACCCGCAGATTGTATAACCGCCATCCGAGAAACGTTGGAAATGTATGAAGCTATACGCATACTTTATAATGCCCGCGAGCCTATATCCAATTATTATATATTTTAGGGCTATTTTCAATCCCACTACCAATAGAAACATTTGATGTTTCTGTTGAGCCGTAAATATCAATCTTGGCAGTAATTTTTACTTTATTTTAATTCACAATTGCAGTGTGGATTCCAACTTTGTAGCCATGTCTGCAAAGATGTGGGCGAGGGGACTGTCGGGTAGAGCTGTGGCTATCGGCGTGCCACTATCGCATGATGTCCGGAGTTGGAGATCGATGGGTATTTCGCCCAGGAATGGAAGACCCATCTGCTGAGTTGCATTGCGCACGCCTCCATGCCCAAATATCTGGGTTTCTTTTTTGCAGTTGGGGCAGATGAAGCTGGACATATTTTCTATCACACCTAAGATTGGTACGTTTACGGTGTTAAACATTGCTATCGCCTTTTTTGCGTCAAGGAATGCGACATCCTGTGGAGTGCTGACTACTATCGCGCCACTAACGTATGCGTTATGAATGAGAGATATTTGTATATCGCCTGTTCCGGGTGGCAGGTCAATAAACAAAATATCAAGCTCTCCCCAGTCAACCTCAGTCATAAACTGGTTGAGAGCTTTGTTTAGCATGGGGCCACGCCAAATGATGGGCTTGTCATCATCTATCAGGAAGCCCATGGACATCAGTTTTAATCCATATTTTTCCACGGGAATAATAGTTCCATCAGGAGACATTGTTGGGCCATCCCCACTACCCACCCCAAACATCATCCCCATACTTGGACCATACAGGTCGGCATCCATTAGGCCAACGCGAAGCCCCTTTACAGCCATTGTACAAGCCAGATTTGCAGAAATGGTGCTTTTACCCACTCCACCCTTTCCGCTACCGACCACGATTACCTTCTTAACTGTCGGCAATAGATTTTGCCGTTCTGCTTCCTGTGGTTGCGATTCCCATTCAATAACAATTTCAGCGTTTTTTACTTCGGGTAGAGCCAAGATTGTTGCTTTAAGAGTCCCTTGAATACTCGCTATCTGCTCTCTAAAAGAGTGTGGAAGTTGTAGCACTATCTGAACAACTCCCCCATCGACATCAATACCTTTAACAGCTTTCATTGCCATCAAACTTGAGTTTGCTCCCGCGAGCATAAAACTGTTGAGTACATCAAATATTGCCGCTCGACTGATTTTTTGTGCCATTCTGTCTCTCCAAAATTACCCACCGCTCACTGGTGGCATTACAGCTACTTCATCGCCATGGCAAAGTATTTCATCCCTGCTTACAAACCGATGGTTTACCGCCAATAGTGCATCCGAAGGGAGCTTTACAAAAAGTGCATGTTGCAGAAGTTCTCTCAGTGTAGATGATTCGGGTAGTGATATTTCCACCTCTGAATACCCAAGCAATTCGCAATACCTTGCAAAGGCCAATGCTTTTACCTTCACCAGGTACTCCAAGAATATCGAATTTCACCAGAAGGGGCTATGCCAAGGGTACGACTACCGGTTGCCCCCAAATGAATGACAAAATTACCAAACCTTAATTCCATCTGGCCACCAATCGTTACAATGTCGCCATTCTGTCTGTAACTGCCAGCCAACGGTATTGTGTAATCCAGGATATTAATGTTTTTTCCAATTATTATGTCTGTTTCGTAAACACCTCCCATACCTGTTCTGTATGCGGCACTAACTCTGTCCATTTTCAAAGTTTGGCGTATGGGTTCAAGAAGTGGAGCTATTGCTAAATTTGTGAAAAGGCCGCTTGCAGTTCCGGCCAATCCGGCTGAAGATGCCGCCGCAGATGATAAATTGCCGCGGTAGGCAGAATTGCCGAGCGTTTGAGCAACGGCTGGATTTAACAAGAGAGTTATTATTTCGTCTTGTCTCAATGTTGGCGTAGAGGTTGTTAAAAAGTTGAGTGAATCCACTGAACCCTGAATACCAACATTTACTCTGAAAGGAGTTACATCAACTAGGCTTTGAATGTTGATTACGGGGTTTAGGTTACTTGGATCTGTAAAATCTATTGTTCCGTTCTCAATTATAATGTCTCCACTTGGCAGAATATTTGTGATGCGCCCTCCAGGTACAAGCTCCATTGTTCCTTGCAACCCAGGGTTGCCTAATGTGCCTCGTATTTTGATATTTTCTGAGGCTCTGTTGTTTCCCTTGACCTTTAATATGTTTGTATTAAAAGTCCAAGGCTGGGACAATTCAACATCTATTTCCAACTCAATTGAGTCTAGGGGATTATTAATCTCTACTTGTAGACTTGGTATGCTCCTGATGGTATTGTTGAGGATCATTTTTTTTAAGTCTATTTCCGCTGTATAATCCATATTTTCCGCGGTCAACGTACCCCTGATCACTCCCTTGTCTTGGTCAGGTTGTTTTTGAAGGCTTGCATCGAGGCTACCCCATACCTGAAAACCTTCCGGCTTATAGTTATACTGGAAATTATTTACATGCGTTTCAATAAAGTAATTATCAATGCTAACTTCGTATTTATCTTTGTCATTTTTTTTCAAATCCCAATCGACTGTACCATTTGCATCCAGTAATCCTCTCAATACCTTTCCCTCGACTCTTTTTACATGAATATTCCTTTTTTCTAATCCCAGTTCTATATTCAGTTCATCAACGTTATATGGAAATGAGCCTGGAGCTTTCAGTTGCCCCTTAACAATTACCCCTCCATTAAGTCCTAAATCTTGATAGGTTCCATACAACCTAAGGCCCAACAATTCGCCTTTGCCAATAGGCTGAAAGCCAGACATAAACGTTTGCGGGGATGCACCAAATAGCCTAGCCATCGCCTCCTTCGCCTGGCCAAGGTCGACATGTCCATCTATGCGGAGATCTGCTTCTTGCTTATCGCCTATTGGAAGCGTTCCGTAAAATTTTGCGAGTGTGGGAATATCCCCATCGTCATCGAATTGCATCTCGCTACCCAAATTCAGCTCTATCTTTATTCCGTTTGGATCGCTTTTAATTACATTGCTACCTTGTTGACCGATATACTGTCCCAACATCTTTCCGGTAAACTTCTCAAATTTCGTCTCCCACGAATATCCATCTTCATCCAAGGTGGCCTCGACTATTGCCTTTAGGCTAATATCTTCAAAAAAACCAGAGGACAAAGTTTTGGTTAATGACACCGTATCAATTGCAGAAGTAGTAAAGTCGACATCAAGCTGACATTTTGTTGCTGTTTCGGTTTTTTTCTCTGCCCGCACTCTGATAAAGGGGTCATTTTCTAATAATGGATTTCCATGGCTAATTTGTCCGCTTATTTTGCTGTCCGTACCAATTTTCATTTCCCCCCAAAAGTCGTTGATCCCTCTTCCATCCTCAAGCAAAATTTGGCCTTCGCTCAGCGCTATTGAGCCTTCAGGTAGCGATAGGGCTCCAAAGTCTATGTCATACAAACCATCAAAAACAAATTCGGCTTGAGTAACAAATCTGGGTAGGTTGATAAATCCCAGGTCATGGCTATCTAATTGACCAAAAAACTTACCTGTCCAAGTTTCCTTTGTGAAATCCATGCAAAAGCTACCTTCCAGTCCGAGCGAGCCAGCAAATGAATCCAGATTTTCTGGGCGATCTGCTAATCGGATTGTTGGAACTTTTAGTTTCAAATTATCGGGATCCAAGTCCATCTCAATTTTACATACTACGGCTGGTAGTTTTACTCCACCCACTGAGCCGTCAGAGAGTGTTGCTTCTGCGTCTAGCTGTAAATTATCAAATGGTCCTTTTATCGTCACCCAACCATCCACTAGTCCTGATGTATCCATATTTTTGAGTACTTTTTGGTTGACAATACCTGCGTCTAAGCCTTCAGATAGTGGTATGCCGTTAGATTCATAACGCATATATATCTGGTCATCACCTTTTGGTACTGAAGCCCAAGTCACCCATAGATTGCCGTTTGCACTCGAATCATTACGATTTAGTTGGATATTATCCAAATAAAACTTCTCTGATTCTATTCTGACATCAGCTTGTAAAGTATTTGCTGTGGCTCCAAAATAAACCGGATCCTTTAGCGATATATTTCCGTTCAACTCCAAGTCTTTTGATTGCGACCACTTTATCTTTGCCGTTGCTATTGCCTTAGCAGAAATAGGCAAGTGGTCAACAACATCCCATTTATCCAGAGTGAAAGCCACTTGCTCGGCACTCGTGGAAAGAGTCGCGTCTAAATTTAGTGACGTGAGGCTAAAACCAAGATTGCCGTCTGAATTTAATAGCGGCTTGAAGGCTATCGTGCCATTAGCTGAAGCAACCATCTCTGGATTATCAATTTGAAATGATTTAACCGTTACAGAATTATCGGTAAGTGAAGCCACAAAATTTCCAGCGGGACTATTTTCTCGTGTGAGTGCCAAATTTATGTCTAAATTATGGTGCATGAATACTTCGGTACTCCACATTGGAAATGGACTTGTAAACTCTCCATTAATCTCGGCTGTGGTGGAATCCAATACATCTGATCTGAGAAAATTTGAAAAAACACTAAGAGGCAGACCCATTCCACGAATACCCAAACTGCTATCCGTCTTACTAAGTTTTCCATGAATCTGAAATTGGGACTCATCTGTATGTATTGCTAGTCTATTAATATCAATACCAGAGCCACTTCCGCTTGCATTAATTTCCAATCTGCAATTTTCCAGACTTGGGTATGGTGTTTCAATTTTTTTGCCGGTAGCCTCAAAAGTCCATTTAATATTTTCAAAATCGCCTGACAAAGATGCTAATAAATCTACGCTACCATCCAGTCCGACAAGTTCTTGGCCAAAAAGCTCAGATAAGTGCTGGCTTTGTAAACGACCGGTTGCACTACCTTGGTAATTTTCCTTGTCGATATCTACATTTCCTGTAGCCTGAATTTTTAGCGGGTCGCTATCAAATAATAATTCTCGAAGTTGGAAATTATTTTCGTTTATATCCAATAGAATCTTACTACTACCATCCAATGTGGCCGAGGCGGTTGACACTACAATTTTGGGGCAGATTGCTTCAAGTGATAGCTGTCTGTTGCCACTACCAGTACCCTTGATGTTGTATGTTACTTCCGCTTTCCCCCAATCTGGGTAGTTTAGAACTATGGAGCCATTGTGAATTTCCAATCTGTCAATAACCCAATTTGATGCGGAGCCACCAGAATCCTTTGTTTGGATTTTGGCTAAGTCTTCTGGACTGATTACGGAAACTGGATTAACAATAATTAGGTTTTTAATGACGGGCTTATCTCTAAAGAGAGATAAAGTATTTACTGATATGTTTACGCTGTCGGCTTTGAATAAACCAGAACCAATATTTGGGTTATATAGAGTGGCCTGTCCCTTTAGAAGGCTGAATGACAAACCTGTGGCTCCAAAGTCCAAACCTGAAATATCTTTGACAGTTGCGGCAATCGACCGCAAATAAACCCTCTTCATAAAATTTGTATTGGCAAACCAAGCGGCACCTGAAAAAACTACAGTGCCTCCAGCGAGAGCATAACTAAGCCTCTTCAACCAAGGCTTTGCTCTCACTATAGAATCATTCTTTGTCACTTTAGTTCTTTTCCCTACAACGGGGGCAAATCGATGTCATTCTTGGCAAGGGTTGATAGCAAAACCTGCATGTAGTCGGTAGTGCCTCTTGATTAATGGGAGGATTTGCAACCTTGAAACTACGCACTGTTGGAAGAGAGATAGTCTGTTGAGCTTCTGGTTGAAACACTTCACATAATCTGTTTAAGTCTTTAAGCAATTCTTTCGCGGTGATGTATCTGTCTCCCAAATTAATTTTTAGGCATCTCATTACTACTTCTGAAAAAACCTTCGGAATCTGTGGGTTACGTAGGTGCGGAGCCACTACCTCGCGGGTTTTATATGCTTGGGCAATCTTTACTGGATCAACATCATAGAAGGGTACTGTGCCGGTCAGCATTTCATATATGGTTACACCTAGTGACCACAAATCAGATTGAAACACTGCTCGCCCAAGAAAATGCTCAGGTGCCATGTACGGCGGAGAGCCTATGCGGGTACGGGCATAACTCTCTTTTTGTAAATCTAATATCCTGCTTGTGCCAAAATCTGTAACCTTGGGAATTCCATCCAGAGTCATAAGGATGTTTGCTGGGCGCAAATCTCTATGGATTATTTTGTGGGAATGAGCAAACTCAATGGCCGAACATACTCCAATTGCTATGCCCAAAGCCACTTGAGGTTGAATACTCCGCTCTTGCCTAATCTGTTTATCTAAACTCACGCCCTGGACGTATTCCATCACCATAAAATAGGAACCATCATTCTCTTCAACAGTAATTAATTTGACAATGTTTTTGTGGTCTAGGTCTACCATTATCCGAGGCTCGTGCAATGTCAGAATTTCATCACCCTGTTGGTGTGGCACTTTTAGAGCAACCTTTCGCCGATTCAAAAGGCGATCCTCGGCTAAATACACCGTGCCGAAGCCGCCTGCGCCGAGGCGTTCGATAATCTGATATTTACCCAGCATGTAATCTTTTTCCAGCATCCAAACTCCATAGGAGCTTCTAATAGAATGCCCTGATTTTGGTAAAAATAAATAGGTTTAGGTCAGAAAGGTCAGTTTTTCTTCCAGTCCTTATGACTGCTGAGCGAACAAGATACATTTTCATCAGAGTATTTCCGCGCCACCCTGCCCTTTCTATTCTCTGTGAGCTAATAATAGAATAAAATATCTTTTTGTATGCAGTGTCTGACTAATTGACCCCGTTGGAGGTTTCACCATTTGAGTCAGTTTTCAAATGAAAAAGACGACCAAGTTCTCAAGGCGTTTTTGGAACTCCTTCAGGATGAGCTTGATTTTACGCTGTTTTTTGAAGGCTCCAAAGAGTTACCCAACCTTTCAAAGGTAGTGGGCATTGAAGATATTGAGCAACAAATTTTAGTTGAGACCCGAAGACCTCTGCCGGATAATATTCGGAAGGGAGACCAAATACTCGCCTCCTTCGAGGCTCTTGGGCAACGCTGGAGGGCAAAGCTCAAATTCACGGAAAGAGCAGACCATTTACACTATGTTTTTTGTTTGCCCAAAACCTTTGAAAAAGCCATAGCAAAAGAAAAAACTTTGCCAAGCCTATTAAAGCGAGTTCCTTTCAAAGCAAAGAGAAAATCCAAATCTATCACGCAGGCTGACTCGGAACCAGACGACAATGTGGTAAAGGCCTTTACTGAGTTACTCAAAAATGGGGATGAGTTTGCCCTAGACATAGAAGGTTCAAAGGGCTTGCCACACTCGCCATACATATTGAGCCTAGATGCGGATGCCATGCAGGTAGTCCTTAGATTACATCGACCAATGCCAGTTCAGTTACGGGAGGGTACGGTCTGCAAGGTTTCTATCGGAGCTTTGGGAAAGTTTTGGAAGGCTAGGCTACTCTACAGGGGAAGAGTCGATTATTTGCAGTATTTGTTTGATTTACCCAAATCTCTGGAAAAAGCAGGTAGGCGAGAATACAGGCGATATCCATTCCGACCGAGGGAAAATATCACTGTTTTTGTTCAAGACGCAGGTTTAAATTGCTTTGGAGCAGATGGACCACTTGTTGACCTTTCGGCAGGTGGGATGGTATTTAGACCTGATCGCGCTTTCCGAATGGAGGACAAAGCACGATTAGCATTGGATACTTCGCTGTTTTATAAAGGAAAGAGCTTTCCCCTCATTCGCATTTCTGGGCTACATGGTGTGACAGGGCCAATCAAGTTGCGAGGTGAGGTAGCCCACGTGACCGAAAGAGGAGAGGCCATTTTTGTTGCTTTTGCTTTTGGCACAATGAATTATTCTGTCGAAACAACATTGGTGCAATTATTGGGGTCAAGAAAGAAAAACCGACTCCGATTTCTCTTCCATACATATTTGCTGAGGCAGTTCTAATTTTCGTTGTATAGTGAATTACCTAAAAAGTAGTACAGAATTATGGAGATACGACTGCGTTGGTTTATACCAGTTCACAGTTTTCAGTTATCAGTTTTCAGATGGAAAGCCTGACCCGGCGTATCTTTGCAGAAGGTATTACTTGCAGTAGAAAGGTGAAATGGTATAAGTAAACGACTATACCTGAAAAATGGTTTTCAGAAACTGGGTTACGGCATAAATTGTGCTAATACTTATATAGTCAAACCAAGTTGCAAAAAATTGCAATTTGGTATAGGCAACTAGTAAGCAATGTCAGCTATTTATTGAAAATACAGCATTTACTTACGTTTCAAATCTTTGTCTTTTGCGGTCGATGCCAATTGATCGCAACCTTGCAGTAAAGGGTATTGGAGGCACCCCTTTTGGATCAATCTTCTCCAGATAGCGATAGCAGAGTTCTACAGGCATTTCTCGAACTGCTGAATAGTCAGGATGAGTTCCCTCTAAATGTAGAGGGAGCCAAAACAATGCCCTACTCTTCCAGTGTTGCCTCTATCGATCAAGGAACAATGCAAATAGTTCTAAAAATGATTAGACCACTGCCAGCACAATTACCTGCTGAAACACCATGCAGGGTATCAATTGGGGCATTGGGCGAACACTGGAAGGCAATGCTATTATTTCAAAACAGGTATGGCCATCTTCAGTATTTGTTTAATTTACCAAAAACAATGGAGAAGGCAGGTAGGCGAGAGCATAAACGATATACTTTTCGCCCCAGGGAAAATGTCTATGTTTATGTGCAGGATGCAAACCTCCCAGGACTTAGTGCCTCTGGTCAATTATTTGATCTATCGATTGGTGGCTGTTCATTTAGGCCAGACCGAGCCTTCCGAATCGAGGATGGAGCTAGGCTAAAATTAGATACAGCAATGTTTGAAAGAGGAAAGAGCTTTCCGATTATTCGCATTGATGGGTTGCCAAAATTAAAAGCTCCACTTAGATTGCGTGGCACAGTTGCCCATGTTGGCGAAAAGAAATCAATTATATTTGTGGCTTTTGTCTTTGGGATGCTTGATTCTGAGGAAGAAGAAACACTGATCAAAGCATTGGAAGCTCGAGAGAAAATGGGAAATATGGGCGGGGCAAAAGGCCCTGAGGCATCCTCACCAGAATCGGCTGGAAATTCCGAATCAAATACTTCAGATAGCAAAATAGAAAAAGCTGGGACAAATATTGAGCCAGATGACGATGCCTTAGACCAATTAGAAAGAGAGCTCCACCCTCCACCCCCAACCGTTTTGCGTCTCGCACGTCGCACCTGCAGTTTGTTGTTGATAAAACAGAATGGTGAAAAATGTATGGAATTGATTCGCTTTCTTAAAACCGCTGGATATGTCCGCATAACTCAATGCGAAAGCATAGATAGCCACATCGTCCAAACTACGCAAAACGTAAATGCAACCCTGGTAGCTCTGGAAAGTGGTGGCGACCCCGAAGATGCTATCAACTCTTTCCGTAAAATCCACGAAAAAACTAAAGGACGAAAAGAACTAAAGCATTTTGTGGTTTCCGACCAATTTGAGCCAATACTCCTTCAATCCGCAGAAGAATTCTCTTTGCCAATAGGCTTCACTTCAGACCCAAATTGGATAGAAAAGTTGGATCAGGTTATTGGGTTGCTCAGTATCGAGTAGTACCTGATGGCTAGGTGAGGTGATTGCAAAACCGTGTCGTTCGTCTGCGCCTTCAATCTCTCGGTATCCTTCGCTTTGCTCGAATGTCCGAGGCAGTCACGCCAACCATCTCCGCCATGACCAGCGTTTTTATCGCTTTGGGGTTTATTGAGGCAGTCACCCTCATAATCAAAAATTTCTCGGAATCCTTCGCTATGCTCGGATGTCCGAGGCAGTCACGCCAGCTACATTGGTTTAGGTGGCTTTTATGCTCGCTTTGCAATTTCATTCCAACA